>Ga0307375_10000175_pt1 | contig 87421 bp, 91 predicted proteins | sample TR1MG_FD_202531 | JGI IMG/M metagenome (GOLD analysis project Ga0307375, IMG submission 202531) | Soil microbial communities from Risofladan, Vaasa, Finland - TR-1 | ecosystem: Environmental > Terrestrial > Soil > Coastal area > Acid sulfate soil | place: Finland: Risofladan, Vaasa | collected... | reverse complement strand
ACTCAAGATTGCCTGACGCTTGGACAAAACCAACTTCATCGACCGGTAAATATCATAAAAAACATAACGGCGATGTTCCGGTCCAAGCTGAGCACGTTTATCATATGTTGTTTTCAACAGTTAAACTGTTTAGAATGTTTAATATTACTACAAAAACAACAGATGCTGATAAACTTTTATTTGCTGTGGCGCTTCATGACTCTTTGAAATATGGAGAATTAGGAACCAGAAAACATACAGATAAAGCGCATGATAAGAATGCTGCGGATATGGTTTCACAAAACAAAGAGACATTCCAAAAGATTTTATCTGAGGAACAATTCTTTGTCATGGAAGAAGCGATCAGATTTCACTCTGGACAGTGGAGCACAGATGTTCCAAAGGATAAACCCTTTACATTTAGCGATTATAATCCAGAGACACTTTTTACTCACATGCTTGATATGATGAGTACTGCTGATCTAATTCAAACAGACGTGAGGGAGTAATGAATGGCTACAGCCTTAACATCCTATTCATTGGTGCCAGAGTTGCAACATTGGTTCCACAACTTCGTAGTTAACTCGAAGATTAACAAATATCGAGTTCCCCCTCCTGTAAATATTCCGGTAGAATACCTTGGATTAAACTCATTTATTTGTATGTTATTTAATGACGAATACATGCAATCAGATTATGAGTATAATTATCTTGCTGAAACAAATGCATTTTGTATACCAAGAGTTGCGGCTACTCGACTTCAAGTTTATCCGGGATATGCTGTGTATTTGAAATTAGATCCTGACGGTTCAAACATTTTTAATTTACAAGCAGATGACTTTGCAACATTGGATGCTTTATTAGCATACAGAAATGACGGGACTGCATTAACAGTTATTGATTCAACTTCTGTAAGTTTCATTGGTGATGCAACGGCCGGAATATACATCCTTTATGCGAGCTTAGACGCGCTCACAACAGAGTTATCTAAGATGATATACTTGTATTTAACCTTAAAATTATATGGCAGATTTGAAGAGTACAACAATGATCAGATCATAACAACAGGTGGGCTTCTTGAAACATGTTATGAATCATATCTTATTGATCAATATTTTTGTTTTATGATAGAACGAAGACCTGATTTATTATACAATTGCCCTACTACTTAATAAGGAGAGACGATGGCAAATAGTATTGACTTGGCTGCATTCTGGGAAATACTCAGAGAGATTCAAGGCGAAACCACAGATCTTACGGAAGCTGTTAAAGCTATAGCTAAGAACGAAAGAACAACTTCTCAGAGACTAATGGATATCGTTATTGATCAAATTGCGTATAATTCTCCAGACTGGGAAAGAACAAAGAACTTTCTCCGAGATTGGTATGCAACTCATCGAACTCTCACAACTTTTCAAGCCAATGTTTCAGATCCTTATCAACTTCCAAATGATCAATTAGATGAATTGTTTAGAAGCTTTGGATATGATTTATCATCCATTTTAAGGGATCCGACAAACAACGAAGCCCCTTCTGGTAAGCCAGAGTTTTTCCTTGATCTTGTAAACCTTTATAAAAGAAAAGGTACACCTCAAGCATTAGTTGAAGTTCTTCAATATTATGGAATTACTGATGTTGATGTTTATGAATTGCAATTACAATTTGAAGAACGAGAATCTAAAAATCTGTCTGATTTAGTTTTCAAAGGTAAAGTTGTAGCCGGTACAACTGGGGATAAATCTCCAATATATCTACCATTTAGATTCTTAACTGATAGTGATCCACATTGGCTACAAACAGAAGCACAAATAAGAAATCTATACAATCAAAACATTATAAACTTTCCATCTCAATCTCCATACTTTTCAGTTAAACCATTGTTTGACGAGGAAGCTACAGATGCTGCAACCGGTATCTTAGTACGCCGAGTTCAGGATCAACATGAAACATGGGATGATGCAGGACAACCAGATGAGGGTACTATTGCTGTTCTTCCTCAAGATGCAGTGATAACCATTCTTGGCGAAACCGTATCAATGTTAACTCTTTATTTATCAACCATTTATACATTTAACAAAGAGTTTACTGTTGGAGAAAAACCTGATTCTAAGCGTTTTGTTTGTTATGATGGAACCAGTGTTGATGCAGCAGATATTATGGATGAGTTTGCGGAAATAACAGGGGTGAAGGCTACAAGTAGAGCAGAATGGAGAGCTAGATGGGACCTCTATGTAGAAACATTTTCAAGAGCTATTAATGAAAATTTCTTACGAGCACATGAAGACGCCGGAGATGTTTTAGCTATACTTAATCCATCTGTGAAAACACAACTTGATGGTCTTGCGGCGGATAACATTACTGTATTGGGTACGTTACTTAGAGATCTTGGAGAATGGGTAAGAAACAATATTAGTTATGGCTTTATTAATATGAGCTATATTCTATTCGGTCTTGATTCATTCTTTGCTACACTATCAGATGTGATTGATTTTTGGAAACCATATAGAGCTAGATTAGTTCCTCTTGAGACTATTCAATTTAGAAATAGACTATTCAATTCAATTATTGTGGAAGATAGTTTTTCTTTTGATGTTGAGCAAGATATACATGATTTTGTTACTGGTGATAGTATGCCATGTTGTACAAATCAAGGTATTGATTCAACGACTCCAGTGTGTATTGATTCAACATCTACAAATCTTTTCTATTCAAGAGAAACATATGATTGTGGTTCGTGGCATGATATTGGTGCTGTTACTGATATGCCACAGGAACTATTCATTGAAATTCAAGATGATATTCATACTGCTTTAAGATGTCCTGCATATTATGGTGATGTATATGACGCAAGTAATTTAGGTGCTCCTTTTGCGCCAATTGTTACATCTGAATTAATTAATTATGTTCCGATGGAATTTGATATTGCAAACATTGATGATGGGTCGGATATTGTTAGTGGTACATTCAGAACTATACCATTACCCGGGTATGCTTTAACTATAAATATGTTTAATGACGATGATCCGGATTCTAATGTGTCAACATATGGGCATGTTATTACAGATAAATCTCCTGGATCATTTACGGCAAAATTTTCAGATGTTATGGATTCTGAATTTTATTCAATTTCATATGATCACAGTGACGATGCAACTCTTTCAGGAATTGAACATGTTCCTGACGGAACCAATCGTATAACCATAGCTGTTACTCCACCGGAAACAATTGACAGTACAGCATATACAGTTGCTTTGAGTCTTGAAAATACTGTAGATGCAAACCCATCATTTTACTTTTATTCAATTGTAGAAAGGACATCAACTCATTTTACAGTTAAATTCTCAGGTGATATAGATAGTAATAATTATTATCTAAATTGGATTTTAATTTCTCATGCTCAACAAGGGGTCGAACCTCTTATGCCTGGTTGGACTGAAGTGTTCGTTGCATTTCCTGGTAGTCAATTTGAAGTCAATGATAGTTATGGTGTAAGTCTTACGCTATTAAATACAGTTGATTCAACTTCATCAATCATTCCTTTTGTTGTAGTTGATAAAGCCATTGATGGATTCAGGGTAAAATTTGATAGTCCAATAGATTCACCTAATTATGCGTTAATGTGGTCTCAACCTCTTGATGCAACTCTCATAGCAGAAGAATATAAATACTATCAATCAGGTGGTTTTGAAAACTTTGATGGTGTGCCTGCGTTAGATGGAACATCTTATGTGTATGTTGAAGGTACACAAGGTATCTTTGATTGTACTCACGGTTTTGATCTTGTTCAAATCGAAATAATTGATGATCTTGCATTTCTACAACAAGAAAGTGCTGATCCGTTTAATCTAGATTACATCCTGCAAGAAGACGGCTTCAGAATCCGACTATAACCCCCCCACAGTTTCTAACCATTCCTTCGTTCAAATCTTGTAACCTTTTATTATCTCAGCGTTTTTTCGGTCAATAACTTTATTTTTGAGAACATAATATAAATGCCTTTCTTAAATTAACTATTTTTTAGGAGAAATTGTATTATGGCACAATCGAGTCAGTATAGTTCAGAGATATTGAAACTAGCAGAGACAACTGCTCTAACAAATAGAGAGATTGCTAAGATTGTTGGATGTTCAGAAAAGACTGTTCTTAAATATGCAGGTACATATATTACAAGAACCAAAGCAAAAACAGATTTAGATGATACTGCATGGCAAGTTCAGAAGACTGTATTATTACCAGATATTCATCATCCTTTCTGTGATAAAAGAACTATGGAAGTTGTGAATGAATTTATTTTTGATTATGATCCGGATGAGTTGGTCTATATGGGAGATCAATTATCTCTTGATTGTATTTCATTTTGGAATCGCAATCGTCCTCTATTGAAAGAAGGTCAAAGATTAATAAAAGATTATAATAATTTTAATAAGGAAATATTGAATGTTCATGAAAACTTGACTAGACCTGATATACGAAGAACTTTTATGATTGGAAATCATGAATATCGCATAAAAACATATGTCGATGAACGTCCTGAACTTGAAGGAATGTTAGACATCGAAACTAATTTGAACTTATATGATAGAGGGTATAAGGTTATTCCTTTCAATGGAGTTCATAGGGTTGGAAAATTAATGATTATTCATGGACGATATTGGGGTATGTATCATGCTAAAAAACATGCAGAAGAATTTGAAGGTAATATTGCATATGCCCATGTTCACAATCCGCAGATGTTTACAAAGATTTCACCTGTTGATTCAAGGGGATATCATATGGCAACATCTCTTCCATGTTTATGTAATATTGAGCCGGACTATAAGAAAAATGCTCCTACCCATTGGGTTAACGGTTTTGGAATTGTAGAGCATTTGCCTGCCACAGGTTTCTTCAATCTATATACCATTATCATAATCGAAGGATCATTTATGTTCAATGGTAAATATTACGGCAAAACGATATAGCAGGCAAAAAAAGAAAGTGGGGTGAGTCATCGCTTTCCTGGAACGGGCCTCAGGCGACTCGACCCAAGAATCCCCACAGGCTTAGCTCCCCACTTTCTTTATGAAGATTAAGTATGATACCAGGACATTGAATAATTCAATATCAAATGGTATCATACCGCTTCTTCAATCTTATTAATAAAACACTTTTCCGAAGTAAAGCCAGACCGATGCTGAAAGCATGGCGCCCAATATAAATGTAACTGCGGAGAATGGGAATGGCTGATCCTTTTCCAATCTATCAATTCGTTTTCCCAAGATGGAATCGGTGGCTGCGTCGAATATCTGTGCCCTTTCATATTCCATTTGAAGCAAGTTCAGTCTGACCGGTTTGTCTTCAGGAGTTGCTTTCCCAATGATGATTTCCAATTTGGGGTATCTTGCTTTGATCTCATCCATGTTGTCCCGACCGTTAACCGATACTATTTCTCCTGAATCGAATGTTGACAAATCCTCATTTTCAAGAACGAATTTTTCATCCATGAGTGGTACCCTCCTATAGTAAAAATGGTTAGTTGTATTCTTTCACTTATTAATATATATAGTAAGAACAAATTAAATGAAACTCTCGCACGATATAAACCAACAGACTTTAAATACAAAAACGAGGTCTTAGTCTGTGACCTGAAAAAGGAGATACTATCATGACGTATAAAGACAATTTCGTAGTAGAAGTAAAATGTGAGGGGCACATCCTCAGAGTCACTCATGGAGAAGTTCGCCTACCTTATGGAAGTGAATACACACTTCTTCTCAAAAACCTCAACTCAAGAAGAGCATCAGCAAAGGTCAGTATCGACGGACAGGATGTTCTCGACTACAGTTCTCTAATTCTTGATTCAAATTCTAGTACTGAACTTCAAGGATTTCTTAGCGGTTCGATTGTTAGAAATCATTTTAGATTCATTCACAAAACAAAAGAGATTCAAGCTCATAGAGGCGATAGAGTTGACGATGGATTAATTCGAGTTGAATTTGCATTTGAGAAACCTGATCCTGTCATTGGAAAGAAAGTAATCATCACTGAGCATCACGATGTTTACCATCACCAAATTCCTCCATTTCATTGGAATCATAATAATTGGTTCACTGGAGACTCAACTGTTAAATACGGATCAGCAGGCGATAATTTTACAATGTCAAATTCAGGAGATCAAGTTAAAGGAATGGCTGAGAATTCTCGCAGTTTTGATGCTCCAAATATCAATATGGTTCAAGTTGAATCTCTTGGTCAACCTCTTGACGATGAAGGAATTACTGTCAAAGGATCTGAATGTAACCAATCATTTAGATATGGAGCTATTGGAGAATTAGAACAATCTCAAGTTATTACAATTCAACTCAAGGGTTTGAATGGAACTGGTTCTCAAATACAACAACCAGTAACAGTATCAACTAAACTTGTGTGTTCATCTTGTGGGACAAAATCTAAATCTAATTTTAAATTTTGTCCTTCTTGTGGAACATTCTTAGAATAAACAAAAAATCGTGCGAGTGTAAATAGAGGCCACCAGGTACTTGAGTGAAAACTAATATGTAGGTTTTCACTCCCTGGTACCCTATTTTACGTTAAATATTTTTCATTCTCCATTTAATATACGGACATCCTTTTGTCACACGATAAGCAAACATTGCTTTTTTACCATTCATGTTGGTCAATTTGAATTTAGTAATGTCTACCATACCTTCTGCTGCTTCGTGAGCCGCAACTTGTGAGAAATAAATTCCCAATACTTTTGGATTCTCTTCAATTAAATCTTCTCTATATAATTTAAACATTGTTTTCCCCCGATTTAAAGATTTGTATCATTCTTCACTTATTAATATATATAGTACCAAACCTACTCAATAATTAGAACAAAATATAAAGTATACCACCTTTAGAAGGAAACCAAAACATGGATAAGAAAATCGAGACAATAGAGATTGTCGCAAGGGATTTTTATGGCGACAACTGTTTAAATGATTCAGTTGGTAAACCGTCAAGAAACAAACTCGGAAATCCACAAGGTTATGTGGAAATCTATGAGGTGGATGAATCTGGTAATAAGAAACTAGTTGGAAAACACAATCTAGTTCTTTATATTGGTAGAGAATGGTTGGCGCAAAGAATAGTTAATTTTGATAATTCAAATGTTACTTCAGACAAAGATGAGTTTATTAGTTGGTTTGGTCTTGGAGATGGTGGTGTCATTCCAGGTGACCCATTGAATCCAGCACCTCCAACATTAACAGATACAAATTTAAATTCTCAAGTTATGATAACCGCATCAGATTCGTCTGCTTCTGATTATTATTTAATCCCAGATGCTGAACATCCAGAAACGGGTTATTACAAGATTCCATTTGATTCAATTGAATTTGAACAAGATGCACTTAATGACGATAAATGGTTAGTTATCAAAATTGTTACTACAGCGGGAGTTACATATGCTAACGATAAACAGTTAAGCGAGGCAGGTTTATTTACATGTCAATCCGCCTTGGGAGGACAGGACCCTAGAAATTATACAATTTTTTCAAGAGTTACATTCCCGTCCATTGTTAAAACAGCTGATCGAAGACTGATCTTTTCTTGGTTCTTATACGTCTAATTACAAAAGGATTTTAGACTCTTGAAAATGATTTTATACTATAGACCTGGAGAGAAAGGAAAATAAAGAATTATAGAGATTATTACACTATACACTAGAAAAATTAACTAGGAGGAAACTGATATGGCTGCTAATGTATCTCCGGGCGTATTCAGCAAAATTATTGACCTTTCGCAATTCGTCCAAGCAGTACCTTCCACTATCGGCTTTATTGCCGCCCTTACCGAAAAGGGGGAAGACAACGTTTTAAAGTTCGTTGGTTCAAGATCTGATTTTATTTCAGAGTTTGGAGAGCCAAACATTTCGACGTATGGTAAAAATTATGGACAAGGTCCTTATTGTGCGTACAACTATTTAGGAGAATCGGGATCTTTATATTTCATGAGAACTCTTCCTGATAATGCTACGTATTCAAACATTAGGATCGATGCCACAGTTGCACCAGGCGACTCAACTGCAGGATACCAAATTACATTTGTAGAAGGAATGAATGACACAGATGAACTTCAAACCAATCTACAGCAAGATGGTACTGCATATCCAATTTGTTTCTTGTATCCAATCGGAAGAGGTCAATGGTATAACAAATTAGGAATCAGACTTACAGAAGTGTCTAACCCAACCCTCTGGGATCAGTATATCATCGACATCTACGAGAGACAAACAGATGGACAAGATGCAATTATTGAATCCTTTGGAGTTTCATTTGAGCAATTTGCTCGAGACACAGCGGGGGAATCAATCTGGATTGTCGATGTGCTAAACACATATTCAGCGGTGTTAAGGGCAGAGATGTGGATTGATCAAGATACGGATCGTCTATCTGCTGGATATGATGAAAATATTAGATTCTATGATAAAGACATTGATACAAATGTCACTGCTGTTACTACAGCTGGTTCTGCAACTATCACAGATATCAAACAAAACTTTGCTGACTGGGAAGGAACAGGAACAGGAGAATATGTTGTTGTTGCTAAGGATGCAAGAGGAGTTGAAATCTGGGGTTGGATGGGTCTTGCAGGCGGTATTGATAGTGAAGAAGTTTCTGTTTATTCAGAAGTTTCATTATCAACTAATTCATGGAATGGTAACGTAACTGATTTCGATGATGCTTCTCAAATTGAGTATCGTATTAAGAAATCATACGGATCTGTTGCCGCAGCATTCACAAATGCTGATCCTGTGCCAATGAGAAAAGGTAGTGATGGTGATCTATTACAAGCTGACGGATCATTAGATTCTGCAGAAGCTACACAATTACTGAACCAAGCCTATAGTGGTATCATTGACGATAACGTACTCGACAATGAAAATACTTACTTCTCAATGGTATTTGATTGCGGTTATCCATCAGATGTAAAAACTGCAATCAGTACACTTTGTCAGACAAGACGTGACTGTGTTGGTATTCTTGACAATGGCGACAATTCTACTTCGAATCTAGCACTTTCAACAAGAACTAATGTCAATACATTCAATAATTACTTCGTTGCTCTATATGAATGTTACAATAAAGTATATGACGCATTTACAGGACAAGATGTATGGTTCTCACCGATTTATCATATGTCTTATATCCTACCAAGAAACGATACTGTTGCTGAGCTTTGGTTCGCAGCAGCTGGTTTCAATAGAGCTGCAATCGACACAATTAAAGAACTTCGTTATAATCCTCGTCTTGGTCAGAGAGACCAACTGTATCTAAAACAGCTGAACCCAATTGTGAAATTCAATCCGGGTTATGTTGTATGGGGTCAGTTAACATCTCAAGCTAAGGCAAGTGCTCTACAAGATCTGAACATCGTTCGACTTGTTCTGTACATCAAGAGAGCATTTGAGGACTTCTGCCGTTTCTTCATCTTTGAGCAAAATGATGAAATTACCTGGAGTCTTGTTTCAGGTAGACTGATTGACTTCCTTGAAGTTATCAGAATGAAACGTGGTCTAACAAACTACTCAGTGGAAGTAAGCGCAACAGATTACGAAAGACGTACGAAGAGATTCCACGTCAACGTAACCTTAGAGCCTACCAGAACTGTTGAGCAGATTGAACTGAACTTCTTTATCGTATAAAGTTGAGCCCGACAAGCAAAAAAAGGAGTCGCCCATAGTATCAGGGTGACTCCTTTTTGCCGTCGTTGATCAGGGAGCCAGGGGTTTTCCTAACGGCACAACTGATAACGAATGTTTTAATGAACCATCTAACAGTTTGGTTGTATAGACCAGGTAAGTTAGAGTGTTCATCTTCACATCATAAAACCTTGCAATCTTCATGACCTTAGATCCAATTGATTTGCTTATGTGAGCAATGTCTTTATTCGCTTCTTTATTGATGATCTGTTTACCATCTTTATCAACAGGAATGTCTCCGGTCAGTCTGGCAGCAATTGAAGTGTTGCTGGGATCTGCCAGAGCGAATACTTTGCCACTTTTTACAGTTGTGAAGAAGATGGAAACGAATGGATTCTCGGGATCCTGAACTCGAATTATTTTAATAACATCATTCCCATCAATCATTCTTTTGATACAAGTGACTTCACCAATCTGAACTGCATCAACACCTGCCTGAGCAATCGCCACAAGTATGAAAGTGCTAAGAACGAAGATTACGATGCCTGTCCATTTCAAAAATTTCTTCATACATCCTCCTTAATCGAATTTATAGTTGGTTTCGTTTAACTCCTTTTGAAATTGACTCAGCTCAAGGATTGAATCCCATGCTTCATCAATTATGCTTTGATTCAATAATGGTACTATGTTGACAATGAGAAAACTTATACGTTCAACCTCTTGCCCAGCAATATAAGACATTCTGCTCTCTTCGTATCGTTGTGCGAATCTTTTATATTCGTCTTGACTTCTTCTAAGAGGATTATCAATCTTCTTTAGGATCAAATTTAATTCAGTCATCAATTGAAGAAAGAAGAAGCATGATGTAGGATTAAGCAATGCATTGTTCATAGTAGTGAATACAGCGGACCCCGCAACTGCATCTGATATTATTTTAACTTGATCCTTATCTATATCTTTGATAGCAAACATACCAATATGCTCTCTCATAGATAGATGACTTATGCAGTCAAAGTCTGGGGGAACTGCGACAAACTCTGCCATAACATAGTTTTTAACATGCGTATTTTTTTCTCTAACACTATCAAAATCTGCTACCTTCATATTCCTCCTAGTGTTGGCTAATGTGGATCTTTGGAAGTCCTCCCCAGTTGTTTTCGTGTTCCAGTGCAGAAAAGATTCCACCGTCTTCATCACCGTAGCTAAAATAGTAGACATAACCATCCCCGCTTTCGTTTATAAACTTCTCCGCCATTTCCTTTGCCTGAGCAGAACTATGAATTTCATATTCTTCATGGAACTGATCTCGCCATGCTCGATTTTTATAGAGATTTAGTTGTTCTATACCCTCTCTTTTGCAGAATTGTTTTTCATATTCCCAGTGGTCAATTAATCCACGAACACAACCACATTTTAGTTCAGTTGCCATTTTTTTGATACAGGAAGGACCGACTTTTTTTGCCTTCTGTTTAACTGCATCTCTAAAAATAATAGGCTGAAAGTCAAGACGATGTATATATTTAGAAACATCGTCTTGACTTTTAATTCTACATGGCCAAATTACAATAAATGACGAAGAGCTTGAGTTAGTTACAAAATCAGCCTTTAGCTTCACTTTCCACAGCTCCTTTCATGGCGTCTAGGTAATTGCTCATTGAAACTCCAACTGAAACACAAGTAAGAATCCACCATAGCATAACCCACCACCATCCAAGTGATACACAGAATAGCACATGTATAAAATAAACGGCCATGAATTGTTTGATGGGTTTGAATTTACTTTTAAACAACGCCGCTCCCATGAAGATGATCATCAGAACAACGGATAGAAACGTATAGATGTTTTCAGCCCATTGTTGTTTACCATATCCTCCGATGATTCCGACTACCAGAATACCAACCATCATTGCCAATCCAACATAATTCTGTTTTGTTAATTTCATAGATTCCATAGTATCTCCTTTTCATAGGCCCAGTGGGCAACATTGATTTTTTTTAAGCATTTGTCTGAATTGTTTGAATGGTCTTGAGCGATTCCATATGTATTCAATGTCCTTTTTCTTGGTTATAGGAATAGCCCATTTCTCTTTGTCGGCGAAACTACAAGGCATGAACCTCATATCAGGTGTAATGTATCCTGACATCCTTGCCGCCTCACATGAGTCAATTGACATACGCTGAATCTCATTTGGTTCAATCCTTTTCAAAACATGATTGATCAAACAACTATCCATGCCAATTTTGAACTTTGCTTTGTTGTTGAATACGAGGTTGGAGAAGTTATCCAGTTCATCTTCAAGAGGTTTCCATGGAAGCTTTTCCCCTGCTCCTGCTGGTTTAAATAATAGAAAGATTACAGCATTCAGTCGATCAAGATCAACAAGACCCACCCAAGGATCATACCCGTATAATATTTTCATGACTGAACCATATGAACCATAGTGAAAAATAAGATGAATGTTGGTTTTTATCCCTGCGTTCATAAATTTATTCAATGCATCATATGTGTAACTTTGATAATAGTCACTAACTGCAACCGCACCACACAGTTTTGATATTTCAATATGCTCAGGTGTGAGGTCAATTCCACTGGTTGTGTAGTTTGGCACAACACCATTTGATCGAGCATATTTAACGATTTCCTCAAAATCTTCATGATGATTGGGATCACCACGACCACCTAAAGCAACTTGATTCGTATGATGCTTTACTTGATCTATAATAGATTTGAAATCTTCAAGCTTCATATTCGGTTCATTTTCATGGCCTTGATAACAGAATCGACACTTATGCTTACAGTGACCCATAATACCAACATCAAGAAGTGAGGGGAGATCCAACGCAAATGGATCTTCTTTTCCATCTCTTCCCTGCATGACTTCAACGCCTGATACTGTATTGAAGTAAATTTCATAGTCTTGGTTTCTAAACGCTTTATTAAACATCATAGCTTTTTCATTCCGAATCCTTTGGCTTTTTCTTTCTTTTCCAAAGGTTTGATAGTTTCCACTTCGTTTTTGGTTTCAATAGTTTCTTCTTCTTCCGGTTTGATATCTTGTGTCTTGTCAACTTTTGGTTCCTCCTTTTCTGTTTCTGTCAATGCCTTGTCCAGATCCTCTATTTTTTCTTCAAGGACAGACACGCCATCTTCAATTATAGTTGTTCCCTTCTCTACTATCTTACTTATCCTTTCATCTATAGATGGTTGTTTTTCTTTGATAATCTCACCCTCCTCCACTGTGACTGATATAGTCTTGTTATCCTTTTCGTCATCGTCGTCAAAAAGAAAATTGTATCCAACGATGAGGGCCAATATCATTGGCCAACTAAAAATAAAACCGCTACTCTTTTTCGACATGTTTACTCTCCCTCATAAAAAAATTAGTTAGCAAATACTCTATCTTCATTTATTAATATATATAGATAAAACTATGAACAATGTGCCACATAGTTTAGAACAAAATATAAAATTGATCGCCGGTAATAGAATGAATTATATAGACAAGATACTGGAAAAAATTAAAGATACTGAGTCAGTCGGGGGTTTTGCAATTGACTCATTTCCCAGCAGCCGGAAGAAGAAGAAACGACAAATAATAAGAACCGTTTATCCAGAGAATAAGAATGAAGCTTTGCCAAAACGAGCAATGATTGATCTTGATTTGACACTTCATAAGTATTCAAAGGGATATAAAGATGGAACAGTTTATGATGGTGTCTTTGATGGTGCAAAAGAAGTTATAAACTGGTTGAGGGACAAGGGATACGAAATAGTTATATTTACCACGAGAGCATCAGAAGAAAATGCCAATGAATTTGGTGGTGACCACAAAGAACAGATCAAGATGGTTTCTAAGTGGTTAACAGATCATGGCGTTTATTTTGATCGAATTACCGCTGAGAAACTTGCAGCGGATTTTTATATTGACGACAAAGCTATTAATATTTCTAATGGCGATTGGAAAGCGGTTCTTAGTGTAATAAAGAAACGTATTAAGTATAAAGTTGCTTAGCAACTAGGAGGATACTAACATGGGTATGAAATACTCGTTTGCCGAACTAGGTCAAAACATTTTAACAAGAAAGTTTGGTGGAACAACTGCAGGAGTGGCCGATCCTTACGTAACTGGCTATCATTTTATTTGGTTTGATAAGCTACCACCCGGACTACCAGCTTATGTTTCAGATGGTAATTCTGGAATCACAGCAATTGGTGAAATTCAATCTGTGTTGGCTGCGTCATGTTTATCAGTTACACCACCAGGTGGAACTCTGAATAAGATTGAATATACTGGCCTTGGCGGAGTGAAATGGGCAGTTCCAGGAAATATTGACTACGGAAATACCGTATCAGTCAAATTCCTAGAATTCAACAAAACACCGCTTTTAGACATTTTTCATTATTGGGTTAAGTTGATTCGTGACTATAGAACTGGTGCAACAGATCTGGATGATGGAAATGAAGGCGAAGGTTACACAAAGAAAACATATGCCGGATTAATGTACTACTGGACTACAGCACCCGATGCAAAAACAGTAGAATATTACGCCTGTTATGATGGAGTATTTCCAGCAAAAGATCCACAAGACTTGTTTACAAGCGATGTTGAAACTGTTGGAAGGTTAGATCTTGAAATTGAGTTTAATGTGGATTATGCATGGCACGAACCTTGGGTTCTTTCAAAATGTCAGTCATTCTCTAACAATTTCAGCAAGACAAATAAAGATCGTGTTAAGAGTTATGGCGTGACAGAGTCAGGTTAATTGAGGTAAAAAATGTTACAAAGATCTTATCTTAAATTTATAGCTGCGTGTGTGGTTTATGAATCTGCACTATCAAAATACGCTAAAATTCAGACGCTTCGATTTATTGAGAATGAAGCGTCTGAAGATCAAATGCGAGTATTTCTGTTAGAAGGAAAAATAAGAAAAGTTGGCGCAGATGAAGTTGTGGATGAAGCTGTTTTAAAATACCTTCCTCCTGTTATGGTAGTTCGCGCTGCCATTACAGCAGGGAAGCTTGCATATAATAAATTCTTTGGACCGGCTGTAAAGGCTTGTGCTGGAAGAAAGGGTGATGATAAGAAAATGTGCATCAAAAACTATAAATTAAAAGCCAATTATGCCAAATTAGCAGCTTTAAGAAAAGAAGCAACTAAATGCAATCAAACAAATGACGCAAATAAATGTCGTAAAATGTTTGCAGATCACATGAGAAAAATTGAAAAACAAATTCAGAGAGATAGATCATATTAAGGAGGATAGTTACAAATGGATACAAATAGAATGAAGTTGGGTCTTGTTAGTATTTTTTCAGAAAATGAAAAACTATCAAAAGAGGCAAAACTTCAACTTATAAAGTTCATTGAAAAAGCCAATGAGCATCAAATTAAAGTTCTTGCAATGGATGGTGAAATTATCACCAAAGAGTCGCTTGATGAAAATTCAAAACAGATCATTGATGATAGATTTTTAACATCAAATGTTAATGAAACTTTAAAGAAAGCATCGCTACATGCTTTAACTGAACTTCCGCTGCTTGGTGTCGCAGCTGCAGCAGTCGCAGGAACATGGGCTGCTTACAAAATTTCAGCAATGAAGAAGTGTAGGAGTATGTTTCCAGATAAAACAAGTGATCACTATAAAGCATGTGTTAAAGATATATCCAAACATGGTAAACAATCTAAAGCTTACCAAGCACATCAGAAACAACAAGCAGACAAAAAGAAAGCTATGAAAGCAAGTCTGCCCAAATAATTATTAATTAGAATGTGAATGAAAGGAGATTAAGAAAATGACATTCAAAGGTTTTGCAGTAGATTATCCAGAGTATGAAGTAATAACACCACAGACTAAAAAATCCTTTACTTTGAGATCACTCAACGTTCAGGAAGAAGAAAAATTAAAAGGGAGTTTAATTACTCCAACTAAAATTGCGGAACATCTAAATACATGTATTTTTAACTCACTTGCCACCAAACCAAAAGAGGTTGTAGATCTTGATTCATTTCTTCGAACTACAACATTGAAAGATAGAGACGCTTTACTGTATGGTCTATATCATATTACATACGAGGAAATTAGAAATTATCAGTTAAAATGTAAATCTTGTGGAACGGAATATCCTGTAACCGTTCAGGCATCAAGTACATTTAACTTTAATCCTTATCCAGGTGATGATGTTATAAGTGATAGAAACAAAGTTGAATTACCAGTATCAAAGGGAGTTTTTGTAACTGTTAAACAACCGACTCTACTTGATGAAATTCACGGAGTCTCATCATTAATAAACAGACCTGGAAGTTCAATTGAATTAATTACCGAAACACTAATCATTGATAGCTTTGAACAAGATATTGAAGAGAAGAAAGAACCTGTTAAATATACTGACGGAGCTGATATTATTGATGCTTACTTATCACTGCCTGCTCGAGATAAAAGAGCAATCTACAAAGCATATGCAAAAAGCTTTGGAGATTACGGTATTGAACTTAAAATGCAAAGTCATTGTACGAGCTGTGGTAAGCCAGATACTTACGACATTGATTTAGTGGAAAGCTTTTTTCGCGCATTGTTCTCAGCATAATTCTATTTCAGAATTTAAGGAAACTATCGCTGAGAACATTTTTGCATGTATGGAAATGAGTGGACAATCTTACACTGATGTTCTGCTCATGCCACTCAAAAGATTTCAGGACTACCTCAAGTGGAAAACACAGTTAGAGGAAGAAAAACAAAAAAGATTCGCAGAAGAAAGTAAAAAACGGTAATAGGAAATCAATATGGCTAATTTGTTAGATAGATTTAATGAAACAGTTGCTGGTTCAAATTCTAAATTAGCTGATTATACTTCAGTTGTTGCTCCAAAAGGTGACTTCAAAAGAATCAAAGATATCGAAGTTCTCATTAGTTCATGGAATAATATTTTGATTACTCCAAGAAGAACTTATATGTTTGATCCTGAGTATGGAAGCAATTTATACAAAATGATTTTTGAACCTGCTGATGAAGTTACTGTCAATAAAGTTATTGACGAGGTTACAAATAATCTATTGAAATATGATGATCGAGCAAGTATTGAAAATGTGGATGTTACGTTTTTTCCAAATCAAAAAGGTTTTACTGTTGCCGTCGATGTTAATTATGATGGTAATGTTGGTCAATTAGCAGTTGTTATTGACGAAGCCCTTTACTTTAAATTCTTTGAATCAACAGAGGTGTAATAAATGATTTCTCAAGAGGACAGAAATATTTTAAGAGACGTTGGAAGAAAATATATACTAGAAGCGACTCTTGATAGTCAAGCATTAAAAAGCAAACTTACGTTTAAGGAACATGTTAACTTATGTAACTTTATTTCATCTCTTAGTTATGAAGATGTTATAGGATTAACTATCACAGAAGATATAAAAGAATTTGAAAGTAAGTTTAAGAAATTTTTGAAGTATAGTTTTGCAGCAATTGCGGGTGGAATAGTGGGTACCTTTTTAGGACCAGGACCTCCAGTTGCTATGTTCATTCTTTATATCTTCAGAAAGTTAACTGATACTTGTTCGAGATCGTGTCTTGGTAGAATACCACTATCAAATCAAAGAAAAATCTGTCGTTATGAGTGTCAAGTAAATGCGGTTCAAAAAATTGTATCTGATCTTAGATCAGAAATATCAAAATGCCGTGCATTTTCTAATCCTACTAAATGTGAAAAGAGTCTAAGAAAAGAATTTATCAAATGGTCAAGAAGATTACAATCTCAGATGGTCAAATTGAATCAGGCAAAGTTGGGAGTAGAAGAAAAGATAAGAAAGAAAAGAGCAAAAGAGTTAGCCAAAAAAGCTAAAACCATTGCTGCAAGTTATCAAATTCCTGTATCTAAAGTATTTAATCTAGTTTCTGAGGATAAAAGAGTTAGAGAAAATCTCACATTCAGAACACACTTAAAAGTTTATCATGCTCTAAGTGAATTTTCATTTAAAAAAAAAGATAACAGTAACTCAGAACCAGATATTGCACCTGTAAAGATTGATCCTCAAAAAGAAAAATATGCAAGACAAGCATTATACATGGGTCTATGGGTTGTTCCAGTTCCATTTTTAAATGATGTTGTAAACTATATTATAAAGAAACAAAGCATTGCATGTGTAGGCAAATGCATGAAACAAAGTAAATATAGCAAGACCTTGTGCATTAATCAATGTGGTTATTTATCAGCAAAATATGCTGTTGTAATGTTAAATACACAATTGAAAAAATGTGGTAAATCTAACAATCCTGTCAAATGTAAAAAGAAACTTTACACAATGCTTGAAGATTGGAAGCAAAGAGAGGTTGAGAGAAAAATAAAATTCAATTCAGTATTAAAATCAGAGATGAGGAAAGCAAAAGAAGCAAAAGGTAATTCATAATGGAATATATGCAAAATTATGAACGGTTATATGAATACGTTCATGAGTATCAAAAGCTACTTTATGATTATTATAGCAAATCCGTCGTTAGATATTTGGTAACTTATTACAATTTAGATATCGGACAAACTATTTGGGAAGATGAGGATGTATTTGGTGGTGCATATGAACAAACGGGCGATTTAACAGGAATAAAAAGAAACAAGATTTTATTATTACCCGTATATTATCCGGAAGAAATCACTACATCATTTGATGGTGAAGAAATCGGATACAATAAAAATACAGAAACTACAATCGTTATCCCAAGCACATATAATTTCAAACCCTATCCCCATGATATTATAAAGCTTGAACAAGAGTATTTACAGCCAAAGAATAATGTATATCCTCTTTATCAAGTAACTGGAGTAGAGATACATCCCAATACAGATAGAAGATATTGGAGATTAAAATGTCAAGTATTTCAAAGTGAAACTCTTGAAGCTGTGGATGCTCAAGTTGAGAATACATATTCATTTGTTGAATATGATAAACAAATACACACTCTTGCTGATGCTCAATTTATATCAAGACTACTGTATAAAGATTCGCTTTTGAAACCAATTTTAAAGGATACATTGTTTGACAATAGAGTTGGATTTTATTTTACACCAAGAATTCCAATTCCTTGCTAAGGAGATAAAGGATGGCAACCGATACATTATTATCAGAACAGATATATCTGTCTAGAGATTCGTACCGTGAACTTATAGCTGATGAAGTAAAGAGATATTTAGAACTTGAGAATGTGGATTTAACGAAGTCGTCATTCCTTAGTTTTTTAATTGATACAGTCTCTACTATAACCGGTAACCTTTTATTTTATCAAATTTCAACATACCGTGAGTTCTTCTTAACAAAAGCGCAATTACCTGAGTCAATTTTAAACCTTTCCGCATTTCTTGGTTATAATACAGTTGAAGCAACTCCTTCTACAGTTAATGTTCTTATGACAATTCCATTTGGTTTCGATGACCCGATTGTACAATTCTCAATTCCTGAGGAGTTTAAATTCAGTGCTGATGGGAATGCAGAATTTGTAACCTATTATACAACAACTATAAACGTAAACAATAATGCAAATGTTACGGTACAAGTTCTTGAGGGTAATAAAAGATATAATCTACCTGTGGATATAACAACAGAATCATTCAGTTTTGTATTACCATTAACACAAACTAAAATTATAGAGCAGGAATTTCAGATTGATTCTGATACACAACAATATCAATTTATTACATTGGATATTCCTATTTCTGGAGAGGTTGCTGGGTTAGAAGTTCGCATACAAGATCCTGGCAGTTCAGGAACAGTTTTATGGACAGAGTTTCCAAGTCTTTTTCTAATGAATCCTACTGATAAGGGATATGTATCGAGGAGAACTGATACAGGTAGAAGGCTAACATTTGGTAATGATCTTGTTGGAGTTCAACCAACTCCCGGATCAACTGTTTTTGTAACGACTCTTACGACGCTTGGAGCAGATGGAAATGTAATTACTGGTTCAATAAGAGATGGTGAAAGAATTTATTTGACAAGCACCATCACTGGACTTAATCAAGTTGTTGACTATGAAGTCATAAATGCTTCTTCTGCATTTGGTGGTGTGGATGAAGAATCTCTTGAGGAAGTCAGACGAAATTCAATTGCTAGTATTAGAACATTAGAACGTCTGGTCACAGGTGGGGATTATGAAGATATCAATGTTGTAGTCCCTTCACTACCATTTGCTCAAAATGCACTACCTGTACTTAAACGATCTGATTTACAAGTTAATGAAATCGAGCTGTTCAGTGCTTTATTGTTTGGATCAGGAACAACTGATATTGAGAATTTAGTACCTACTAGAAATGCAGAATGGACAGTTCCTATAACAACCACAAGACTATATAGAAATGAACTTATAACAATTGGGGATCATCAATATTATAATATCTTTGAAATAGATCTTGACCTTCATAATACAGTTGGTGAATACGAATATATCATTTTTGAGATTGAGGTTCTGCCTGCTTTGGAAACTAGCTATACATCAACATATGATGTCTACGCAGATCTATTAGAAATTGAAAGAATCGGTACACAAGGAATATTTAAGCTTCATTATAAATCAACTGAATCTGATTCTGAATTAACAACGTGTGAAATGGTTATTAGATCAAGTGGATCAACAAAGACAATGACTACAGATTCAACGGGTGGGTATTATATTTACACATTTGATCCATATACTGATATTCCATCAGGTGAACAAACATATGAATTTACAATTAGAGATCCTAGCAATGCTGAAGTTTCTTTATATTCAAATAAGGCCACATTCAGGGCTGATTTAAGTACATTCATGAGATCAAATATCGAAATAGATGGTACATCAGCAATTGTGTTTGATGTTCCGGTTATTGAAAAAGACTACTACGATGCTATCAACCAGAAATCATTTGAACTTCAAGTTCTTCAGACCTTAATCAGTTCTGCTGATCTTGCAGATGCTCGAATGTTAACTGACTTTTCAAATATCAAGTTCACAAACACGTTTGGTATATTGAGTTCAATGCTTCTTAATCAACCTACGATTTCAGAAGTTCTTGATCTGGTTGAAACTTTGCCGGGTTCATGTTCTGTTGGTGATAGATATATTTTTGCTCCTTGCGATAGAAATGATCCGCACCAGGATAGTATTATTAGATGTACAGATGCAACAGCATTGACATTTGTTTATGAAGAAGCAGTTGCTGATTCTATTTGTTATATTGTAAGCGAGGGAGAAAATTATATTTATTCGGAAGGTGGGTGGATTCCAATGCCTCTTTATAACATTCCTCTTCAAATTGAAGTTGAGGTGTTTAGGGATTCATCATTTAGTGGAACTTTATCCTCATTACAAAATACTGTTAGACTTGCACTTCTTGAGGCATTCCAAGATAGGTTTGGAACTGCAGCAGAAATTTATAGATCTGAAATCATTGATGTTGTTCAGGATGTTGAAGGAGTAAACCATTGTAGATTAAGAAAACCTGAAACAAGTATATTCTTTAATTTTAAATTATTAGAATTAACCGAAGATCAACTATTAAGATATGGACCGGAGTATGTTTATTTTACAGAAGATACTATTACAGTTAGGGTGGTATAATATATGGATCAGTTACTTGCTAAAGCAAAAATCAATGACTCACAATTAAAGAGCCATTTGACAAGAACCGTTGCTAAAAATTTAAGTTCTCTATCTGAACCATGTTACTATCCGGAAGTCAAAAAGGATTTATATTCATTTCTAAAATTGACAGGTCTTGAAGAAAAGGATATAAGAGAATTTGCTAAAAGACGTTGGAAGGGAAGGAAAGAAGCTAAATTTGCAACACAAAGCAATGCTATTGCAAATTTTTATGTTCTTCTTATGCAGTATTTTCTAAAAAAGGGAGATAAAACTGCATACAGATATATGATGGTTTTCTTTATGATTAGACATTATGCAAATCTAATGCATAAATCATTTAAGTTTTGTAACGAAGAAGCTTTTAAATATGCATTAGAAGTTTTAACTAAAACCCATTTATTTGCCAGAGAGAAAACAATTTCAAATGCTATTTTTTATCTTGCATCTGAGATGGTTAGACGATGGACTAAAGGTATTCGTGGTGGGGATCTTGATGATATTTCAAAGTTTATGCAGGATAGCAGAACCAGAGTTTCTCAGAGTATGAAAAGTTTTGCGCAAACATATTATAAAGCAACTGAAGAAGGAACTGGTATAAGAAGTGATGTTGAACCATCTGAGGATGATGAAAATGTTTATCAGATAAAAGCAGCTGATAAAGGAATTACTCTTGCAGATACTATAACAAAGAAAATAACAGTTTATAGATTCGTCGATCGTAAATCACAAGAAGATGCCAGACGTCTTGCAAAAATCAATGCGTCACTTGCGACTCAAATCGTATCGAAGTTAAATAACACCAAATACTCAGATAATTTAAGAGTTATTTATAGAATGTATATGAGGGATTTAACAGATGCTAAGTCTCTCTGTGGAAGCAAATACGAGTCCTACGTTAGACAATTGATGTCCATTAAAAGAACAAGAATGAAAATTTATTTTAAACAACAAATCAATGTTCTCCTAATGAACATTCTCGATGAAATAGATTATAAAAAGAAATATACAAGTCAAACAAGCCAAACTCAATTCCTTATTAATTTATATCTCGCCTACTATTTGACTATGGTATTGAAAAATACTGTTTGTTAAACAATAACATCAGGATTAATCTCAATGAAGGTTCGATCAGAATCTATTACTAAGGTTCTTTGTTGATTAGTAATTGCAACAGGAACTCTAGTACGCGCAAGAACTTCTGTTATCTTTGGAGCCTGTCTTTGTCTTGCTGCTTCATTTTTTGCAATTAAATTTCTTCTTGCTACACTTGATGAATCCTCGCTTCCAGTTCTAGAACTAAATCTCGTCCCACCTGGTTGTACTCCGGCACGAGGGGCTATTCCGGCTCTCATTACTTGTCTATTTCTTGATAGAGAAGGATCTATATCCTTCATTGCTTTAAGATAACTTTTCAATGTGGGTCTGTTTGTAATGTTTCCTGTTCCTTCCTCAGCAAGCAAAGTATTATACAAACTTGTAAAGTCAATTCTTACATCCACCATACCAAGTCTTTGATTATATGCAATTTGTTGTTGATCCCCACCCTTAACCACAGTCATATTTGTAATAACTGCTGGATCCAAACCATAAATTCCTGGCGACTTTATTTTATGAAAGAATGGCCAATTATATGTTTTTCCATCATCTGATGTTGGAAGGGCTAAAGCCAATAGTACAGCAAGAGGACCAATTATATATTGTTCCGTTGCTTTATCACTTGATGGATTTGGGTTGTATAATCTTACAGTTGCTGTGTATGATGGAGAAAATCCGCTGTTTCTCCAGACTTGTGGAAAGTCTACTCTATGTCCAGCAACCATTTTGTTGATAAGTTGAACTCCTCCACCCATAACATTAGTTACTCCGCCAGCATCATTACTTTCCATTCTACGAAGTAATTTTTCTATTCCACTACCAGCTCCTGATGCTGCACCACCAACACCGCTTAGTGCGCCGCCCATCATTCCCCCCATATCTTCACCAAGATCAGAAAGAGAACCACCTATATTTCGTAGTGCTTCTGTTCCTGTTTGTGATCCTGTCATTTGAGCAAGCTGTGACATACCTTGTGATGCAACATCTGTAAATTTTTGAAGGAATGTCTCTCCGTAGTCATTTGTAAATGAATCAGTAGGAAAGTTGTCTGCTAAGAATGCTACACGAATTGGGATTGCTGTTGTATAACCATGAGTAGCAAGAATTTTTAAATACCTTTCTGAATCATCTTCTACTCTAAATAAGTTCAAGCCTTCTGAAAACTCGGGTTTAGCAGGTATAATGTCAAACACTGGCATACTATTAACAATCATATCATCGCTTAGCCATGTAGACGGAGGTAACCCATACACCCCCATAAAGGGATCTAGGTTTATTTTTTGTGCCATTTTTTATCTCCTTACTTGATGTTGCATGCTACTACATCACCTGCAAAATTAGGACCAGAAGAAAATGATTTTCTTCCTCCGCTTCCGCTTCCGCCTCCACCATTAACTATACTGTTCTTGTTTGATGAAGATATTACATTTGTATTTTGTATTACAGCAGCTGTTGTTTGATTATGAGATGATTGAAGTTTATTTCCTATTTTCTCAAATGCTTCTACTGCTGCCATTTCTTTTTCATTTTCAATTGCTCTGGCTTGTGCTTCTGCTGTCATTTTTTTCATTGCAGCGTCTGACTTTTTAGTAGCAGCTTCTTTTGGAGCATGTGTACCATATACTTCGGATGGAATTATATCAGTTTCAGATAGTGTTGATATAGCTTTTGCCATCGACTCTTTCTTTCCACTATGGGTACCGTATACTTCAAATGGAATTGCATTTGACGCTGATGATACTGGTTTCGGTTTTTCATCAATTTCATCATCACTGAAGAATCTCCCAAGCCATGATTTTTTGATTTTATTTGCTGCCCATTCTTTAATCTTATCAAAGAGATTTCCGAACCAGCTAAATACATTCATTAAAGAATCATATGGAGCTGTAAGTATATCTGTTACTGTTTTCATTGCTTTTTCACTAGTACCAGCACCAAATTTTTTATCAATCCAGTCCATTGCGGCATCTTTTAATTCTGTTATCTTTCTCATTGGCCATGAAATAAACGAAGAAATTTTTGATGATTCCCCATCTAACCATTTACCTGAAAAGAATGATTTAATTTTATTTTTTGCCCAATCTTTTAGTTCCATTATTTTTCGCATTGGCCATGTAATAAAATCAGTTATTTTCTGTACTTTAACCGAAAGAGGTTCATCAGATGTAAAAAAGTCTTTTACTGATTGACTTAATTCTTTAATTTTTCTATATGGCCATGTAACAAAATCAATCACTTTCTGTACCTTTTGACCTAACCAAGTATCTGATAATAGCGATGAGATTTTTTCCATAACCCAATCTTTAACTTCCAATATCTTTCTTACTGGCCATGTAACAAAATCAATTACTTTTTGTGCTTTAACCGAAAGAGGCTCATCAGATGTAAAAAACTCTTTTACTGATGTCCACAATTCTTTAATTTTTCTATATGGCCATGTAATGAATGAAGTTATTGTATCTAAATTTTCACCCAACCATCCCGTTGTAAGGAATTCTTTGGCTTTCTTATAAACCCAGTCAATTCCTTCCTTTGCTTTTTTGTATGGCCATGTAATGAATGACCAATACGTATCCCATCCTGTAATTGCCCAGGCTTTAATATTTTCCCAAGTTAGATTCTCTTTCAACCAAGTGAATCCTTTTCCTATCATTTCAAACGGCCACTTGATAATACCCCAAGCTGCCATGATAAACTTTTTAAGATATCCTGCTAAAGCATCAATTCCTGAAGCAATATTCTCACCACCAATAAATCCAAGAATACCACCAGCAATTGCACCGATTGCGCCACCAATTGCTGTACCGACAACTGGGAAGAATGAACCAATACCTGCTCCAATCAGTCCACCTTTTAAAGCACCTTTAGCAGCACCAGATACTCCCTTATCAGTACCTCCGAGGAATCCTCCTACTGCTGCTGAAGCTTTACTGGTTTTCCATTCATCTGATAATGCAACAGCCCGCATACCATCATAAACACCCATCGCAACACCAGCAGCGAGACTCATACCTCCTGCCAATCCTCCGACTCCGCCTATTTTAGATAAGGCTGCTCCACCAGCAGTTAGAGCTGCTGTAATCAATGGTTGTAAGAATGTTTTTAATGTTCCTATTCCTTTAAAGAACATGTCTTTAAGAAAAGTAAAACCAAATAGGAGCCAATCCCAAATCTGACTTCCCATTTTTCTTAATCGTTTTCCCATTCTTTTGGTTAAACCAAGTTGGGATTTACGAATTTTGTTTGCCTGCTCATCAGAATTTTTAGCATCCTCTAATCTATCTTCAGTAAGCCCTGCTGTCTTTGCAATGTTCTCTGCCATACTTGGCGAATGAGGACCCTCTCTGTCTTCTTGATCCCTTTTCATGTTTGACAATTCACTAAGTTTGTTTGACATATAATGCCAAACGTTTTCAGCTTTATCTCTTGAATAAGCGTATACTTTATAAATAGGATTATCTTCAGGTCTTCTATCCCTACTTTCACCAAACGCAGTTGCTCTAAGATTCTCTCCTGATGCTCCCATGTTTCTCATAATACGACCAGGATGAGCAAACCCACCAATTCCTGTAATTCCAGCTTCTTCCATTGCACCACGGTCAAGACCAAGCCTATCAATCAGCATATCAAATATTTTTTCACCGGGCGATTGAATTGATCTTGTGGTTAGCATCTCTTTTATTTTGCCGAACATTGTGTATCCTTGTTGTGTTGCTCCTTCAACAGGCCCACCAACAATTCCCTCGGCGGTAGCCTTTGTATATAAAGCAATATCATCAAGCTTTGGCATTAAAGTTGTATATGTCATTGCCAGCAGATTTGATATTTTTAAGAATACATTATTTGTTCTGGTTGCACCCCTAACATCTCCAGCATATCCGCCTCTAACTCCAAAAAGAAATTTAATAGGACTTAACATAGCGGTTTGAACTAAATCAGAAAAGAATAAAATATTTCTAAACAGTGGATGCTGAAGCAATGTTCTCTGCCATGCAATTCTAATTCTAGACGTCATACCAATAAGACCAACTTTCAACTCAAGAATAGCTTTTAACAATCTTTCTTGATATGCTGATTCTCTTGTATTTTTAGCATTCATAAACTCCTGAATGAATGTTTGTACAAGTCCCTTTTGACTATCTTCTCGTTGTACAACTACAGTTTCTAATCTTGTTAGACTTTGAGACATCATAGACAATGTCTTGTCTAATTTTCTTGATATATCAGAAGATTTTGCTTCATCAATTTGTTTAAGAAGTTTATCAATTGGAGTTACAACTTCAGCAGCATGAACTTCAACCACACCGCCTTGTTTAACATAACCACCCTCTTGAAGCTTTGGCATTTCACCTGCCATATCTCTTTTGAGTTGTGCCAAATCGGACACTGTGGCTGGATGTACTTCCTTGCTTTCATCTAGTTTTTCTTTACCACGTCTGAATACGTTAGCAATACCACTTCCAGCTCTTGACACACCCTCTTTCATTGCATCAGTAACTCTATCTTTTATTCCAGTGGCTGCATTTTTGAAGACATCTGTCTCCATGAATTTTGCCGCAAAGTATCCAAACAAAGGGGTTGATCTTGACAGGGCCATTGCTATAGTGTTGGTTTTGTTAATACTTATATCTTCACCAACAGCCTTACCATATTGGCTGATTGCATCAGATGTTGCTTTACCTGTGTCTATAGTTATATTCTTCACACCGGTTGCAAGAGAATTAATTGTACGTCCTAAACCTTTTAATACTTCACTATAGCCACTAGCTATATCGGTTGTCATTTCTCCACGTTCAAGTTCAAGTGTTGCCTTCATTTTTTGTTGTTGCTTCGTAATCGCACTGATCTCACTTGATACTTGCAGTCTTTTAGTATTTGACTGTCGAACGAGATCTTCAGATGTTCTGTGTAAACTACTGATACGGCGGGCTCTATCGCTTGCCATGTTTATACTTGTATCATTTAGCAGATCTGCACTTGGTCTAATGTTTTCATTGTCTGCCATCTAGTGTATCTCCTTACAGTGTGTTAACCATTTTATATACTTTTGCACTTGGACGTTTTACTAATGCGGGAAGCGAAATAACTTCAGATGGTGCATAAAGTTCTTGATAACATAATTCTTTAATGCTCTTTACATTTATTCCAAACGCAGTTTTATAAGCTGTGTATAAAGGAACAATAATAGAACGATTTGCGAAAACTGCTTTTTCAATTAATGTTGGAGCACTTGAAGACATCGCTTTCCATATAATTTTTATGAGAATGATATATTGGGTAACCAGTTTATCTAACTCTTCTTTATTTAATGTTGTTATATCCTGGAAAGTTTCTAACAACTTTCTGTAATAAGTTGATAATGCTTTGTTTGATCGGTCTCCTGATTCAGTTGTAAAATAAATAAATTCTACTAGATTTTGTGTTTCTTTAACACCCAACCCACTTCTTTCAACCGAAAAAACTCGTGACCAATAAAAATTATAAAACAAAGTAAATTCTGTTTTAAATGTTTGATAAAATAACTTTGGATTTTTATTAGATGCTTTGTGTATAAGTTCGTGTAAAGTTGTTACAGATAGTTCGTTGTTTGAAGTAAATCCAAATATGTTAGTTTCATTGTCAACAAATGTTAATATAAACTTTCCGAGAGTTAATCCTGCATATCCTTTAAACTCAGGAGGTTGTCTTTTAAGAATTGTTTTTAGAATTTTATCAGTTAAGTAACAAGGAATAAATTCCCCTTTCTGCATTAGCTTTATTAATGTTGGTACGATAGGAGAAACTCTTGAAGTCTTTACCATTGCTTTTATAAAATTCTGTTGTAATACTGTGGATGTATATATTTTGACTCCACCAAAATTCGCTGCTATTTTGAGATCTCCTCTTGGTGCAGCAAATAATTCGGAAATCTGCGTGGTTTGGTCATCCATATTTAACATCTCCTTATCGTTGGTCATACAAACTTAGTATATCAACAAATCCACTCAGTTCACCACTACCAACACGCTCTTTTACATGTTTCATAACACCTTCGTTAGTGAAATTATTTGAAAGCTCTGAGTTTCCGGCTATTATTCCGGCCATTTCATTTGAGAATGAAGAATATTCTTTAGTATCAATTAACAATGGTGGATCGTATTTTCGTACATAATGAACACATGAAGTAGCCAAGGCTAAATCGTCATGACATCCATGATCTGCTTCAACTTTACCATTTGATTTTGTAACAAGACCAGTTAGTTCAAGTGCTAATCTTTCAGATTTAATACATTCTGGGTATTGTGTTACATATGAATATAAAGCATCAATCATTAAAGGTCTTGTTTTTGAATTAGTCGATAATCCCGGAAGAACTGTTTGTTTACCTCGCCTTTCTTGATACACCATATATGAAAATTCACTGTTGTTTAATTGTTCAACAACCTGGTTACCATATGAGTTCGATTCTATGACAATTGTTCCTGGGTATTGTATTGCAAGTACTTTGACAACTTTCACAAAATCAAGTACTTTACACTTACCTTGATATTCAGCGACCTGTTCAAGAGTTTCATAATCCCAAACTGTTACAGCTGATTTATCCTCTCCATGTTCTGGTGCTGTATCAACTCCCATTATATAATATCTTTGAGGAACTGGACTACTAAATCTCCACATTTCACCATTGAACAGTCTTAATCTTTCAGTTGGTTCTTTAACAGAATTTTGAAGTTGTTCAACAGTATCTGTTTCAAAAAATGAACCTTCTGTTGGTAAGAATTTTAACTCCAACTCCTGAGCGATTTTTCGTTGATCATGGTCAAATAGTCTACATTGGGTGTCATACCATTCTGGATCGTCTGCTAATTCAGGAATCATTTTCCAATGAATTACAAATGGTTCGAAAATATCATCTCTTGAAACTGCTTTACTATATCGTCTGAAATACCATTCACCAACTCCATTTGTTTTGTTTGGAGTTGAAAGAACAACAGTTCCGTATGGTACTTGTGCTTTTTTAGCTTGCATCTGGTTAGTTGATAAAGCTGGTACAAGTGAAGTCCATGCTGTATCAATATGATGAACGAATGCCGCCTCATCAATAACCAAGAAAGTAATGGCCTTACCACGAAGCGTCTTATCAGGAGCATTGGGATTAACAGGTGAAGCAAATACTTTACTTCCATTTGTAAGAATAAATGATTGCTCTGTTCTCTTTGCGAAACCTCTTCCCAAGGGGCCTCTCGGTGGCTTCATCCATTCCGGAAGTTTTTCGACCATACCTCTAATTGCACGAGCAAAGTCGGTAGCTTCTTTTCCATCCTTTGAAATAATACCAATAACTGCATTATCAAAGAAAATCGTTAACCAAGCAGAATATGCCTGGATGATTGTAGAGATTCCTATCTGTCGACTCTTGAGTACGAGCACATAATGTTTCTTTTCCACAAGGTTAACAAGTTCAACCTGTTTCTTGTATGGTTGTAGGAGAACGTCCTTGCCAGGAATTTCAATGTATATATACTTACGGCAGAAGTAGTCAAAATCCGCTTTGCATTTGAGATATTCTGTTATATACTCATCTGCCATATCATGCATTTCACTGACTTCAAGTTTTGGCATACTATGCTCCTTTTATTTTTGTTCTAATTTTAGATAGGCATCTCGGTCTATATATATTAATTAATGAAAGAGAAATTGTGAATTTTTTAACAATCAACTTTGAAAAGGAGAAAAAATGAAGAAGAGCGGATTAGGAGTTTCAAGTAGTGTTAAATTATTTTTTATTTCAATTCTTTGCTGACGTGGTAATAATAAGAGTGGGGGCTTTGCCCCTAATTCTTCTTATTTGTTCTAACTAAATTTATTCTTGCTGTAGTTTCCCAATCAACGTTTCTTGAAAATTCTATTACTGAACTCCATAAAATATACTTTCCTTCTAAATCAGCATATTCCACAGTCTTAGGTTTAAACTTCACACACTCACCCACCTGAATTAAATTCAACACTGGAAGATTTCTTTCAATGTCTAATGATATTGTCGATAAATCAGCAATTGTTCTTGAAAATCTGGAATTAAAGATAGCTGTTTCTGTATTGAAGCCAGTGTCTTCATTGTAGTATCTTATTCTATCAACTGCTGAATCTATATGTAAATTTGGAGTTGTCGATTGAGTCAAATAAACAAGTGAATAATCTTTCGCAACACTTCTTAATTCCTGAGATATAGTGGCAGTTAGTGTATCATTTGGTCGTACAAGATGATTCAATGTAGTTGCTAACTTTGCAAATTTTGCATTGCCAGAGTAATCTGTATCTACTGTGTTGTATGTATAAAAGACGTTACCGTTCAGTGTTTCACTTGCGATTCTTTCTAGTTCTTTTTTGTCTTTTAAAGCTGAAAGTTCATATACTGTGAATGTTTGATCTTTACTTAGTTTTGCAGTTAAATTCATAATATAAACTTTACTATCATGTTGACAGAACACCCCAGGTACTCCATTGAACAAACCAAATCGTTGATCTAAATATCCATCAAATACATCAGCAGAATTTCTTGTATGCTCCTTAATTATATTATAGAATGTTGTTGGAGGAATACAAACTTGATCAATTGATGCATTATTTCTTCCGTTAGAATCATACTGTAATGTTGCTCCAACATCACTAGCTAAGGCCGATATTATAGATGAAAGATTTGTTCCTATGAATACTCTATTAACAAGAGAGTTCATAATTTTATATGAATTTCTTACAACTGTAACTATATTCAAAGTAGTTCTGTCTTTTTGAGACCCAGTTGACATCTCACTTTTTTCAGTTAATTGAAAATCCGAAGAAACATACATCAATTCAACATCAATTCTTGGGCCAGGATATACTTGCTCTCTATGCAGAGTAATACTCAATTTAATGGGTTGGCCTCCGAATATGTCCTCTAATATAACATCGTTTGGATCGATATTCATCTGCAATGTTACAACTTGATATGCAGTTGATAGCGATGAGGCGAACACCACACGGATCATATCATTTGTATAATCCAGATTCTTTATCTTAACCTGGATATCATACGATCTACTTGGGGTATATACTCTTTTTTCCTCTGGCATTCTAGCTCCTTTATTTTTTTGTTCCAAAAAAAATAGACATAAAAGTTGTAGGATAGAGCGATACCCGGTCAGTATCGCTCTATTCTAATTCTTATGATACAGGAAGTCTTTCAAGGACTTCATACATCCGTGCGGGAATGACAAGTACGGATTCTGCAGCATTCTCCATCAACCTTTTCATATTCAGGTTGGGTTCAAAACTGCTATATCGTACAATTGCCAAGAAGACCAACCACGCTGTTGGTAATGGTGGTGGTTGTCCTTCAATAGGAGCAGGCATCATTTCTTGAAGAAGGTTTGAAACTCCTTCCCTTCTCTTTTTGCCCATTCCTTCAATAACATCTAGAGTTGCCATCATTTCATCTTCGGTTAAGGTGCTATTAAAACTTCCCGTTATCATGTCGAGAATGTTGTCCGAAAACACTTGCATATATGATGCGATTGCAGATGACATGCTTGTGGTTGAACTCTCGATATGAACTTGTCGCATTTCACCGAGACTAAAACCAAAGATAACTCTGTCACCACGATAGCTTGTGGCAATACCAAAAGCAACTGATGCTGCTCTTGTTCCATCATAACTGTTATTGACAATCATAACCGGTAAGATATCACCAACATCAGGAGCTTGCTGAGAACTTTGAATGATAATTTCATTCCTGAGTTTAGTCAGAAGCAAACTTGGTACTGCATTCTCTGTCATAATTGGCATACCAATAGAAGTAATAGCATCCCTTATCCTTTGATTCAAAACATCATTTCCGATGAACTTGTACATATCGGAAACGTTCCCTGCATACAAATAGTCTTGCCAATCAGGGCCCTTCGTATATATTCCATACTTTGAAATTGGAAGGCCGTCTGTTGGATGTCCATTTGGATCTTGAATGTCTACAAACTGTGTTGAAAGTTGGCGGTAAACGACTTCGCCGTATCTATCGCTATATGAAAACATACCTTTATATGCGAGAGATGAATCAAGACCCATTACTGCTGCTCGTTCATTAAATGGTGTCATACCTACTCCTTTATTATTTCATTAACCGCCCGTTTCAATTTTTCTTCCATTCCTGCCTGAAATAGTTTCATTCTACCGTCGAAGGCGTGTTCCACAAATACACGACACATAATATCAACCAACTGTTCTGTGGTAGGTTTTCCAGTAATATTACTGTATTTATTTTTGTGAATCTGGACTCCGTTTTGATAATCAACATATAATGCTAAAGTTGAACGATAAAGGGTTTCACGATGGGTTGGTTGTTTGATACTATATCCACAACCACCACCTCCATCTCCTGATGATTTTGACTGAAGTATCATATTCGTCGTGCCTTAAATCTTAGATAGATATTACGACCGTCAAATGAGTAATTCGGATCAGTTTCAATTATTTCAAATCTACCTTCTAAATTGAAAAAGTATTCTGCTCTTGCTTCGGTCCAGATTGAAGCATGTGGGCATCCTGGCTCATTCAAAAGTTCTGTTGTCAATAGAATGTTATGTGCCTCAAAGTTTACTAAGTCACTCAAAGGACTCTCACCCAAAATCATTTTTGCCAAGATTTCATAGTTCGGCACAATTACGTCAACTATATCATCACCTGGCGTTGTAATAGTTGATAGAAGATATATGAAATAGGGAACTTTTTCAAATGGAATATGTTCAAGGAATCTATAGATACAAACTCTATCAAATATCAGAGTTGTTCTTTCCATGAATGTAAAAGCATCCTCATTGGTAAAGTATTCAAAGTCTTTTGTGTGTCCTCTTTCTTGAACCAGGTTAATGGTTTCTTCAATAACATCCGGATCCATATATGAATAATATGAAGTATCCAGATTTAACAGAACATGTGGACCCGGAGTTTTGCCTTCAATTAAAGGCTTGATTTTTCCTGCTGCTAAGTTTAATATAAGCATGTTTTTACCTCACAAATTCTGTGACAATACTTTTAGTGAATGGTTCAATATAAAACTTGAAATACCTTTCCTTATCAATATCGTCTGTGTCTATGATTTTTAATGTCTGCGGTGAAATCTCCATCTCACCATAATCTCTCAGAAAGATATTTACCTTTCCATTCTTCAATGGAATAGCAAACATTCTAGCATTTTGTGTTGTCATGAATTTATCTTTTATTCTTTGTAGATTTCTGAATATAGAATCTTTATTGGCGTAATTGATTCTACAAATCTGTTCGTATATTTTGTCCATGGCATCATATCTAAATGCAATACCTTTTATGGTTGTTTCATTTTGACTATCAAATGCGATGTACTTTTTTCGATCAAAAGAACAAATGAATATTTGAAAATGTTGCCTTATGTTTAATGGTATATGCTGTATGTTGGTTTCTCTTAAAGTTTTGGTTGTAATAATACCATCGTACTGTCTAAGGATAATGTCACTCTCTTTGATGTTATTGCGTGATATATATTCATCAATTATTGATCGGGTTGTGTTTCGTAGAATAGATGTTAGCTTCGGATTCTTTCTCATCATTTTACCAATGTGAATATTTCTTTCTGATTTGTTATCTCTATCAACACCTGCTAAATCCATTCCGAGTTTTGTCATGATTGTATAATGACACGCTTCAATATCATATAAATAAACATCTCTTAAAACGAGTTTTACATTTTCATTAATATTCATAATTAAGTGAATGGGGGACTAGGCACTCGCTTGTCCCATCTAGGTCCGAAGCATACATCCTGTCCCCCACACTCCTTACGCTAAGATGTCAATAAGAACACCATCAATTTGAAGATGATGGTTAATGTCCGTGACCTCAGCTTGTCTGTCAAGCAACCAATTCACAACATCCTGATTGGATGTTAGTTCCTCAATTGCTTTGGCACTTTGCTTATAAAGAAGCTGTAAGGCTTCTAGATCTGCACCGGCCAATAGTTTTGCCGATACCGCTGCTGGATCACTTGTTTCAATCTCCAGCTCGGTGTCTTTTTTCTTGATGCGGGTTGTTGCATATGGGATCAGTTTTCCATCAATGTTGTTACAGAAAACAGCTATGAGGCCTGTTCGCACTCCGTAACATTTGATGAAAATATTATTCTCGATTCCATAAACAATCTGAAAACCGTTGTTATAAACTTCCATTGAAGCTCCGGGAATGTTCAGTACTGGATGCACATCGGCGTTTTCAAATACGCGAAGACTTCTCTTGGCATTACCTTCGGTATCTTGCTCGCCGTCAGCATCCTTCACTGCCATGATAAGTGTCTGTTCTCCATTGACACCACGAATCGCCACTTTCACCTGATTGATGTTATCGAAGGATGAGCAGTTCGCTTCAAACCAATTCGATAAAGATGTAATAGCAATCACATTTGTTTGTGCTTCTACCACACCGGTTTCTGCTGCCGGGGTCTCTTCCTGTACCGGAAGGTCAAGTTGATCCTCTGAAAATACGACTGCCTCTTCTCCTTGCCCTTCTCTTACCATTTGGGATAAATTTTCATTCATGTTAGTTACTTCTCCTTTAAATTAGCGATCTATCCAGTTTTGTACATAGTCTTCTGGATCTTTCCATTTTTTAGAATCCTCTTCGGAATTCTCTCTCCACTTATCGGCATTAATTTTTGTATATGTTTCAAGCGCGGCTCCTGAAAGGGCCAGAATTTTAATAACTTCTTCGTATGCCTTTATTGGTGCTACTCCATGATTCTCATGCTCTTTGCACGATATTAACCATGGAGGTAATTCTCTTTCCCATTTTCCTGTGTATGCTGCAATAGCTTTATCAACATACGTTTTTAAAAATAGTAGAAAACTGGGAAAGCTTAGCGATTTGTCATCTGAATACTCTCCAAATACATTGACTTCATAGTCACGTTCTTTGAAGTAGAGTTTCATAATGTCAACTTCTTTTGAATTGCTCATAAATTGGTCTCCCAAACTTGTTTTATTTTCTTGAGAAACATATCTCTGGAGTTTTCTCCATCTCCGTATTTGTTTAACAGTCCTTCAATAAACTCTGATAGATTGAAATCAAATAAAAACCATACACAACTACGAATGGAAAATGGTTTTTTCATTTTCACATATATATTCCCACTTCTAAATTTCTTGTGTGGAAATGCAGATACTATATGAAATGGTCGAGTGGTATAATACTTTCTTATTCGGCAAGGTTTGGGACCCGTTGCCATCATTGCGATAGCACCATAATCTTTATAATCTTTCCACTTATATTTGATCCATCTATAACGATTGGCAATAAAAGCATATTCGTCCATAGCATAATTTGGAATTGTTCTGTTTCTTCTCCAAAATTTATACATGTCTTTCTTCTCAGGAAACCAATCTCTCCAATCTCCTAATTTAGTTTTATAATAACCAGAACCGAATTTAATAATATCGCCTTTTCTTGATGCCAATCTTTGTGAGTCAGGAACTGTTTCATATCGAGTTGGGTGATTTGATTGGTAAAATTTCCCATTGCGATAACATTGTCCATTATAGTGATCATTAAATGCTTCATGTTCCCAAGGTTCCATTATTCCAATAACCTCTTTGCGTAATAGTAATTTTTAAGTAATTTATCTTGATGTTCTGGCATGTATTCAAGAACAATAATACCATTCCACTTATATATATGTTTCAAATCTTTAATAAATCCAACAAGATTTAAATCTCCATGTGGTGAATTGAATGGCATATGAGAACCGTGCCCCTTTGCACGATTTGAAAGATGAATAACGCTTGTGTATTTCAAAAGAGTGCGCATGATTTTATGATCGAACCATATAGATTCAATATGACTAGTATCAATACACATGCTAAATTCTGGATTCTTAATACAATACTCCATAATATCCAGAGGACTTCGTATTTTCTTTTTCTTTCTCCATTGAAAAGTCTCGATACATAAGCTATAGTCATATTTGACTGGAAGCTTCATCAATTTATTTTCCAAATAGTAATCAAGAAAATCCTCAATTCCCTTGTTAGGGTGTATTACAAAATGATTGCAGGCAAATGTCTGATTGAATGTAAATATTACATCAAGTATTTCATCTTTGTCTTGGTGAAGTACATCAAGAGGTAGGTGAACAACCAACAAGTTAGTTCCTGCTTTTTCTAATGTGTCAATAATTTTATCTTGATTCTCTATCAATGGATCAAACTTATAACTTGCTAGTTGTATTTTCGGTGGAATCTCTTCAAGATTATATCTATTGTCTGCACCGAATCCATATGAAATTGCAACTTCAATCATAAATATCGCCTTTCGTCAAACCCTCCGTGAACTCCCTTCCAATTGACTGCAATTGCTTCAGATGTATGTATTGATTCTTCATGTCTACACTTAACTATCCAATCAACAATTCCATCTAGATTCATCAAAGAATTAGATATTGATCTAATTGCATCTTCAACAAACATTGGATTCTCTCCAGCAATTCTGGCAATCTCCTGTTCATCAACCCTTTTGATGATCGGATATGGTAGGGTAGGAATAACATTTTCAACAGACTCGATAATGTCTTCCAACCAAACATACTTACTGCTATATGCGTCAACCTCAACCATTACATCAGCAAACGATCTTTGATTATGTGGGAATCCCCGACTGTCGAGAACACTACACAATTCAGCAGAGCATGGGCAATAAGATGCATATTGAATTTTTGCACCTTGAAAGAATCTGAAATGCCACTGCCTTTCTTTCTTGCCATCGGGTTTAGTCATTTGAATATCATAGATCTGCCCTTCAAATCTGCATTTGTAATAAATTGGAAATTGATTATCGGATACAACTGATTGCCTGGTAATTGGCATTCTGAAATCGAATGTTATATATGCAGCACTATTTCCGAAAGTCTCACTCGGGCCAACATTTTTAATAATCTTTTCAAGGATCTCTTTAATTAACGTACTCTTTAAAGGTAGATCCAAATATGGTTTCAATGTAAGTAAGAGTCGAGACATCGAAATACCTTTTGTGTCAGAGTCAAGGCTTGTTCTGATAGCAACATTTGCAATCATTTGATGAAATCCTGTATGTCCCCTTGTCTCAAGTTTAAATGGTACTTCAACATTCTCAACCCCTACTTGCATAATTGGGATATTAATGTTTGGTGGTGTACATTGAACGTCTGGTAAGCAATCTTTTGTCATAAACTTTCCTCCTATAAATTTGGTAGCACATTAACACTGATAAATTCCTCAACTTCATCCTTCCATTTTTCAAAGTCAATGGGTGAGACGTTACCATAATCTGGTTTTGGTTCAATGTTGTGCTCTCTATCATTACTACAATGAAATATAAGTTCCGGATCCCCTCCCAAGAAACCAAAATTGTCAATACACTTCAATGAATCAATGTTAATTTCAAAGGAGTGGGACGGAACTTCTCGGGTGACGATAATTTCGCCACCACATTCTGAACAATACATTTTTTTCATAAGTCCAGATCCTTGATGTCGAAGAGTTGTTGTTTTACTGACTTTTCTTTATAGGCAGCTTTTACTTCACTATTATAATACTCATCTTCATGGGTGTGCCCTTCTTCACCAAAATCAACATCAATATCCCATAGATCATCGGGATCGGGATGTGTAACTATGACCTCCGGTCCACTGTCTGCTCTACTCATATGTCTAAATCCTTTGGGTCGAATATGGGTAAGTGTTTTTCTATATCTTCTTCCTGCTCCTTACTGACCTCTTCGATAACATCTCTAAGAGAAACTTTTTGGGGTTTCATCCAATAACCAGAAGTACTGTCAGTGGAAGAGGTGTAATTAGTATAAGTCCATGAACCCATCATATAATCCTCTTCATTCATCTTTGATCAACTCCTATCACTATTAGATATGAATTAAGCAGTTTAACTGACTCGGGTGTTGTATCTAATTCTTTGCTTTCATCTGTTAAATTTGGATCGATGAAATTGCGAATGTAATTATTTTTCAAATCAATACAATCGGACTTGGTTGTAAGAAACTCATGTAGATTAATTGGAGCATCATGCCCAATCAAACACGCAGTTTCCATTTCACCACATCTCTGACCACCCTTATTCTTTCGACCACCTAATGGTTGGAGGGTTCGTCTTGCATATGCACCAATCCCTCTTGCAGCAAGTTTTTCCTCTGCAATATGAACCATCCTGAAGAAGTAAATGAAACCAGCTGCAACAGGATTTGCCAATTTAACTTTTGACAATGGATCATATATTGGAAATTTAAAATCGCTTCCAACATATTGCATTGCTTCATCAACCTGCTGTAATTTGCAAGATTGAAATGGAGCTTGGATGATTGTAAGATTTTTGATGAAGTCCAATGATAGTTGTTCCGGCATCTGTTCGGAGAATTGTGTATAATACCAATTGTCCTCTGTCCGATCAACAATCTTTATGAACCCCAGCAGGTATTCTTTTATCTCGCTCTGCTCAACATCTTTATCTAACATCTTTAATATGTTTTGCTTCAATGCATCAACCGCCATGGCCAAATGCATTTCATATAATTGACCAATATTCATTCTCGATATGATACCAAGTGGATTGATGCAAATATCCATGTGGCGTCCATCAGGTAGCTGTGGCATTTTATCATGAGGAACAATTCTAGATATGACTCCTTTATTGCCATGCCTATTAGCTAATTTATCACCAACCTGAACTCTCCTGAAATGAACTCCATACATTTCAACATATAATCCGTTAATTCTCTCACGCTTCTCTTTATACTTACCGGTGAATGAGAATTTGTCAAGACTCTTTTCCCTGATAAGTTTCATTGCTTCGTCTTTCGACATAACATCTTTCAGGACTTTTTGAAGATACTTCTCTTTGTCTTGTTGCTTCGAGAGTTTGGATTCAAGCCACTCTTTATATTCAGGCACCTCTTCGTTCCAAGAGTTACCATATAAATTAACTTCGGAAACGATATACTTTTTCCGGGTTTCTAACAGTACCTTCTCGGCAAATACCGAATATTGTTCGTCAGAGTTAAGCTTTTGCAAAATGGCATATGTATCACCCTTTTCAATTGTTTCAAGTTCATCTGGTAGTGGTTTATATTCACCATCCTTTAATGATAGAAGAACTTTATCTGGGGTTACTGTGAATGATAAATCCTTATAGTGTACTGACGTTAGGGTGTCCTCATTGACAAGTCTATCTGAAATAACGATTCCATCCTCATAGTTGTTACCATAATAAACCATAACACCAGTCAGAAGATTTTTGCCAATGTTAATTTTTCCATTTTTACAGAAATTACTTTCTGCTAAAATGTCTCCTGCACTAAACCGGTCTCCTGGTTTAACATAGATATTCATGAAATCCATGTGTTCAACATAAATTTTTCTATAACGAATATCAAATATGTCAGCATCTTTATCATCATATACCACTATAATATACTCTTTGTCAATATGAACAACCTCTCCAGGTTTTTTAGCCATCTTGACAAATTGAGTGTGTGGTGTATATAGTCCTTCTGACCCTGAACTGATAAGAGGAACATCAAATTCTCTCAGCATGATCGCCTGCCTCATTTGGGATGCAGCCATTTGTAATCTTGTTTGGTCGTCATGCTTTAAGAATGGAGTCATTGAAACAGGAATTGAGAGAGGAAATTTATCCTGAACCTCTGCTTCAAATTTCAAATTTTGATCAAGATGTACATTCGGGACAACATTTTGAAGAACCCCACAGTTATCTCTATCTGGAGTATCAACAGGACATAGACGGCCAAACATACTTGGGCAAATATCTCTCAAATGCTTGGGAATGTTTTCCCTTTTAAATCCGCCGGGACCAAGAAGACTTATTCTTGATAGTTTTGTCAATTCCTCAATTGGGTTGATTGAGAAATCAAATTGAACAATATCTGAAACATTACAATCTGATAAGATTTGTGTTGAGTTGATATTGAACTTCGGTTGTCTTGCAGTTCGATTTGAAAAACACAAATCGAATATGATCTTTGAAATTCTTGCAATTACCATATACTCAAAACATCTCACCCGTTTGTTTGTGTACTCCATATCATCGACTTCACCTGTCTTTAATATTTCACAAATCTCTTCCAAGATTGTTGGGTAAGTCATAAATCGTGCTGTGATTATATCAACTTTTGGAATTAAATCAAGTGCATATAGTACATCTTCCCCCTTTGATTTTGCATTATATCTTGAATACATCCTTCCGAGTTCTAATAAAAAATCATCAGGAGCATATCCAACTGATTCTTCAATATAACTTCTCAAATCATATCTGAGTATTTCAAAAAGGTTTTCGCTCTCTTCGTCAATATCACCATCTAAATCATATTTGATTTTACAAAGTTCTATTCCATGATACGCAAGCAGTATCAAAGAAAGTGGTATCTTTTTACCCAAGAAGCTAATCCGAATGAATGGGGCTTCTTTATCTGAAAATACCATTATGGTTGCTACATTTGTGCGAAGCTTTATGCTTTCTCCTCTTGTTACAATCGGAATGTCAAAAAGCTGTAGTAAAGGAATTTTTCTTCGTCCGTTGATATAAATATAGTTTCCATCAACAAGCTTGGGAATGAAAATACTAAGATCAATTTCAGAAGTTCCTTTTTGTAATTTTATAGCCAATGTTTGTTTAAGAGTCTTGGCAAGCTCTCCCGATGAAAAACGTGAATCTTTCAAACTAATATCATTGATTGTGAAACCAATTTCCTCAACAGGTTTAACTATTTCTTGCACGATAGGTAAAATATTGTCATAGTCTCTTTGTCTGATTGTGAAGATGTTATTATCTTCGTCTTGTATTGCAGCTATTGGATTAATTATTTTCAAGTTTTAAATCCTCCTATCTTTGCAGTATGCTTTCAATGCTTTTTCGAGAACGTCATCCTCAATATAATAAGGATCGCTATGCATTCTCAGTTCATTCATAATAAGTTGGGTCAGGCGAAGGTCTGGAGCATCATACCAGACCTTCCTGATTAAACCCAGTATTCGTTCAATTCGGGCTGGGTCTCTCATGTGATTTTTTCTCCTTTAAGGATTTTATCCATGACGCCCGAATATCTACCTTCATACAGAATACCTTGTAATATTGATCTCTTTGGATTAGAGAATGCCATTGCCAGTATCCAACTCTCTTGATTCGGTACAGATTGAATACTATAATAATTCGGTTCTATCTTTTCACGATCTTCTAATAGACGCCATTTCATATGGTCCTTCCACATCAATTGAGCGACAACACATTCAAAATGAACATGATGGATTTCTTTATCATACACATCAAATAATTCATCGACTATCATTGTATATGTCTTGCCTTTAAATTTGTGCAAAAGTTCAGCAACGGATGCAAGATCTCCAATAATATCTCTCTGTTTCATGGATGAACTAGCATTATCTTCGCTATTCTGCCCCTTAATAACTGCTGATCCTGAAGTATGGAAAGTTCTTAAAACCAATTGGGTTCCACGCTCACCCAATGTTTGAGCTGCGAGAATACCAATGAAGCGGCTATTTAAATTTTTATATAAATCACCGTAGCACTTTTTACAGATTTTTGGATCTTTACATAAAATTGGGCTTCGTATATAAATCATCTTACCAATGATGTCCTTATAGTTTTCATGTGTAATTTTATAAAGGGTGTTGTCTTCTTCATTGAGAGTCCATCTGTTAAGTAACATTCTGGCCTTTCGTTTTGTTTTAACATCAACCTCTAATAAATCTTCTGTACCACAGTCATCAACATCTTCGTCAATTTGTAAATTGGCGCATGTGAAAATTAACTTTCTTGATAGATACCCAGACGTTCCTGTATTCAATGCAACATCAAGAAGTCCCTTTCGGCAACCATATGTTGAATAGAAAAACTCTTTTTGTGTCAAACCATCAACCAAAGAGTTTTTAATTGGATGAGGTAAAATCTCTCCATCGAAATTTGAAATGAATCCTCTCGATAGAATAAGTTGTTTTACCTGATCCCAGCTACCTCTTGCGCCAGACTCAATCATATATGAGTATTTGAATTTTTCTTTCAACTCTGAAATAAGACTTGGATCTGAAAATGCAATAAGTTGATCTCGTAACTCGGTACGTGAGTAAATATCATCCCTTATCGCTTCCGCTCCCTCAATTGGAAAATCTTTCAGTGACAGAGTTGATCCGTACAAAGTTGCAAATTTGAATCCAGTCTTTTTTATATTATCAAGAACTTCAACTGTTTCATCTTCTGTGTATCTATTCTTAATATTATTCAGCACAAATAGGAGTTCTTTCTCTGAAATTGTTCCTTCAACCAAAGGATAATTCTCTGGAAGTTGTCGATTGAACTCAGCCTGACCAATTGGGATTGTCTTCCCTTTGTATTTAACTGTCCTGTCTGAGAATTCCATTGATGTTAAATAGTAAATTCCAAGAATTATATCTTGACTTGGTGTTGTTGTCAGACTTTCATTTGCAGGACTACTAAGATTTTTGGATATCAATATCTTAGCGATGATCTCCTCTTTGGCCTCATTTGAAATTGGTATATATACCGCCATTTGATCCCCATCAAAATCTGCATTGAATGGAGGACATGCAAGTGGATGTATTTTGATTACTTGATCTAATGTAATCAGTATCTTAAAACCAAGCATACCCAGTTTATGAAGAGATGGTTGTCTGTTCAGTATACAATACTGATCGTTTGTTACCTCTTCACAAACTCTCAATAAAACTGGAGATCTGTCTTCAATACACTTATTAACATAATCAATTGCCTTATTGAGTAACTTGAATTTTCCAAGTTGAATGATTCGTTTGGCGATCGGTAGTTTGAATATTTCAAGTACCATTAAATATGGAAGCTTACATTCAGTTAATGAAAGCGTTGGATCTGGTATGATGACTGCGCGACCTGAAAAGTCAATTCTCTTACCGAGAATATTCCCTCTAATCAACCCCTCTTTTTTTGCCATCTTTTCCAGTATTCGTGTGTATAACTCACTTACGTCTTTTTGTAATTGTTTGAAGTAGGTATAATAGAGAGCTTTATCTCTTTGAACATCTACAACTGTTTCTCTCATTATCTCCTTCTTAGTGAGTATTTGGACATAGTAACGATTGATTTTGTCCATCAATTGTTTTGTTTCCCCTGAACTCTTTGATGTAGGTCTTAGATCAGGGGGCAATACAATAATTGTATCTATAAGAAGATTGCTAATGTTATCTAATACGAGTTGCCATTCAGGCGCCCCGTATTCGACCATATCATTTGCATATCCTTCAACAAGAACTTTGATCGCTTCAGCTCGTTCCCATTTTTGGACCCCTTGTGGAACACTACCTTCATCCGTGGTAACAAATTCGTCACTATCTATGTATAGAACACTTTTGTCATTCCTCATGAGATCGTCAAGTGCTTTCTTAAAACCCCTTCCGGCTAGATCTACCAGCAAGTCGTAGAATAGAGGATTCACAACTTGGATTGGAATTACAATTTTTGCAAATGTTTTTCTTCTCGAATCGCTGTTGATAACCGCGACTCCGCATTCAGCACATTTACCACCGGACTTTGATACCCCATGATAAATTCCACACTGACATGTATAATTTCTCACTGGGCCAAATATTTGCTCAGAGAATAATCCTGCTGGGTGAAACTTTTTCTTACCAAATGTTTTTAGAGACGTCACTTCGTCTAAGTTTTCACAGAAATCTGCATAATTTAGTATTTTAGGCATTCTTAATCTCCCATACTGAATTTTTCAATTAGAAATTGTCCGATAGCAAGAAAATGTAGACTAACCTTATCTGCAATTATTCTGTCCAAATCGGGCATAATATCTTGCGCTATTATTCTTATATCTTCTGCTGTTAATTGAACCTTTGAGTCTTTCATAGCTTTATCAACTATTCGGACTATTTCTTGCTCCAATAATGATGGTTGTTCAATACTAATGCTTCTTGATCTTGTCATTTGACACCTTTTTGTCAATAGTCTGTTTCAGTTTATCAACACCTTTGTCAGCTAGATCACCTGCTGTATCAGCCGTTCTTTCAACCATCAAATTAAAGAACGATCTAATCGCTTTTTTACCAGCTGAAGCAAGTTCATCAATAATAGATCCGACCTGACCTGTTATTTGTTCATTGGTTATCTTCTGATTTTCTTCCATATGCTCCTATCACCTCTTGTTTTTCATATTCTATTTCATCCCAAGGTGTGAAGTAACAATCGTCTAAGTTGAAGCATGATAACATGCTAGTAATCATATTTTTAGAGTTTTGAGTCAACTCATATTTTCGTAAGTTATTTGGTATACAAAACTCACCACTCCTTGGTATTGCATTTGGATGTGGATTGTTTAATATAACCATGTCAATTTTTTCATTGACAGTTTTTATCACATAACTAGCAATTTCAAACTTCTGTGCTAATTTGGTGATTGTAAATATCTCATTTTTAAAAATCAACTTCCTTGGTCTGATATAGTCTGTTATCTCATGATTAATTATCTCCATCACGCAGCTCCAGTATCAGGTATAAGTTCAATAAAAACATTACTATTTTCCTTGAATATAGATATCACAAAATTATTGAAATCTGTTTGGCAAGCAACTACAGATGCAAGACTCGAGATCACATCAGAACTGTTTACCAAACTTTTAATTGGTATCACTGATTCAGAAATTGGATATACTCTACTTCCGAGAAAGATGGTTAAATCCCCTTTTTGATTCATCTCCATAATTGGGACGATCTTATCGGGGAGATTAACAAACTTTTCTTCCCCCACTACATTTTCATACACAACGTCATATCTACAATTGTCCGTGTGTTTGACATAATCGAGTTCATATTTTTGAACAGATTGGCTTTTTATTAGAGATTCAATTGTATTACTATGAATTAACATAGAACCAATTGACGCAGCATGTCTCAAATCATTTCTTGATAATTGTAAAATGTATTTTCCTACTTGCTGCTGTTTGTATTTAATATTCTTTCTAAAATCAGCCATTAAATATCTTGATGATATATAGAATCTTGCATCAATTTCACTTTGTCTATTATAGGTAAAGTCCCTGCAATCAATAACCAAATCTTCTTTTGGAATTTTTGTCTTGCCTTCTTCATACTTTGCATGAAACGCCCATACTTCAACATCTGGTTGTTCATGTTGAAGAATATCTTTCAAAGCTTCTACCTTAGGACTTCCTATATCAATTTGCCTGTATATGGAATTTTTCAAATTCTTCTGTTCAACTATATCGTGGTCTATTATTACTATTTTTTCGGTGCTGTCTAAATTGGTTACAGCCTCTGCGATATACCCACCAAGTGTACCGAGACCAATTATTACTACATTTTTGTACACCACGTTTTATAGTCTCCTTTTAAAAAATAAATGTGGGGGGTTGTTAGAAACCCCCCTCGAACTAAGAACCTTAATCTTCGATTCCAAATGTTGAAACAAGTAAATTGGAACTTTCATTTTCGATTGGTTCTGTAAATATAGTTAGCCTCTTAAGAAGCTCGTTCTCTTCATCTCCAACTGGAACAGGTCGGTAGTGTGACTTATATTTGAATAAAGAGTTTGCCAGTCTCATGGGATAACTTGCAGGAATTTCAAATGAATATTTTTTAAACCTACCACTATCTTGAACTCTGATTGGCAGGTGTGGATTTATTCGTTGAAGTTCGGGTGCAACTCCGCCCCTAAAACCATCATCATCTTTTTCTGTTTTCACTTTGAACGACCGTGGAACAAATTCATCATCTCGACCGGACCCATTAATCTTCCAGTTATTTTCTCTCCTTGCGATAGCTTTAACTGCACGTCCAAACGCTTTATTCTTACCTTCGGATTTGGAAAAAGTATCCATGAGAGAACAAATAGAAACTCCTCTTGCTTCGATTCTCTTCTCAAAAGAGTTTATGAGAATACACACTGTAAATGCATTATTTACAATGGGGCTATTGATGAAATAAAAAGAAATTTTATCAATGCTATTCTCAGCAAGAATTCTTTGTGTATTTGGATTCATATTTTTCAGTCCTTTGTATGGGAGGGAACCCGAAGGCTCCCTCCGCATTTATTTTAACCCTTTTTTCCTGCTGGTTTCAGGAATTCCAGGTTGTCGCCGGAGCTCAGAATATAGTCTGCGCCGACTTCTTTACCATTGACCAGTCCGGTGGACAGACGATCCACGTTCAGAACCTCACGAAGGAAGTCCCCAACGTCTTTCACTGTTTTGCCGGCTACTGGGAAGTTACCTGAGGATGCACCACAGGAAACATGAATGGTTGTGGTTGTACGGGAGCCAAACGGAGAATCCGGTTTCGTCAGGGTACTTTGACCCGTGAATTTGATACCGGTCAGCTTCGTATCTTTGGCGATTGCAGCGGGTTTAGATGCCGCGCCGTACTGTGCCATAATGGCGTTGATAACATCGTCCTTGGGTTTCTTGGTGACGCCGACGATATTGAGCTCATCAACACACATTCTTTTAAGTTCCTTGGACGTCTTTTCTTCCAGTGCTTCTCTCGAAAAACTTCTAGCCATGATTTTAATCTCCTTACTTCTCTATTTTATTTCACCATTCGGATTTTTGCATCTGTGGTCATACTTGTAAGATCGAAGTAAACCTCAGACCGTTCATATTGCCCTCTAACAACAGCGTTGTAGAAAGCCCAACACATAAGAGTAGCGACCCCCAAATTAGCAAAGTATAGCTGAGGATCTGAGTTTGCGAGCTCTTGACAGCTCATTTCTTGCGGTAACCTATCATCGGGATTTGCAATTTCAGGATGATATGCACATAGATCCGGAGTTAAATCGGCCCCCGCCTTCCGGACGTAAATCTGTACATTACCATCTGTGAAATCATTCCCGCCAGAAATTAAAATAACATCTTGTAATTTTTTACAGTAATTTGAAACAATCATTCTGGATTTGTGATTATCAACACATAGAAAAACAATATCACCTTCTTTAATAACGTTCTCAATATTTGATTCGTCTATGAAGGCTTCGAGCGTATCGAACCGCAAATCTTTAAACTTCATTTCCAACTCGGTGGCTTTTATATCGGCTTTGTTTCCAATTCTTGAAAACTCCTGCCTTTCATAATTCTTCTGCTCATACTCATCTCCGTCCACCAGAAGGAATTCTGCGGTAAGATCTTTTGAATAGTTTAGGAATCTACATAATCTTTCGATTAAAATAGTTCCAACCCCACCAAGACCAATAACAGAAATATAAAGCTCAGTAGTATCGCTCATTATATTCTTTCCTTTGAGAAGACTTTCCGGAACATTGCTGCTAAACCGGTGTCTTTCTTTTCAGGTATCGGTATTACATTTGATCCTGGTTCGGGTATTCTTTCGAGCGTTTCATCTTCTCGATTCGCCGCTTCCAATAATGCTGCATTGTTTGCGTCTTCTGTTTCTTGATTGAGAAAGGCCCCTGAATCGTTTTCGGTTTGAACCTCTAAGGCATCTTCCGAGGAATAACTCTCGTTTACTTGGGCATAACAGAAAGGACATATAGAATCGTCCTCAAACATATGGAAACCATTACCACATTCTTTGCATTTAACATAAAGGGTTTCTTCTTGTCTGATAACTCCAGCAGAATCCCTGTCAAACATGTGGTCGTATTCATCACCTGGTATATATTGATTGGTCAATAGATCATCTTTATCTAAGAGAATAAGATGATCATCGGTTTTACATGTTGAACATATAATGACCAAATCTGCGTCCTCCTTAACAATCTCTCCACACTTCTCACAATAATACATTTCTTCAAAATCATCCTCTTCAATTTCAGAGGTAAGTTTGCACATTCTATGAGTACATGTCACGCAAGGCATAAAGTCTCCATCTTGTGTATGCGGGGGAAATTCAAGAGGTTTAACTGTAACGCCAACGTTCTGAGGAGGTACACCTTTCGTTTGTGTTTGTGCTCCGGGTGGTAGGAGTCGACCAGCTTGGGACCATGCACCACGATCATAATTTTGACCCCATCCATGACCAGTCCATCCATATAGACTTCTGTAACCGGAACCAGCATTGTAACTCTTGTAAGTATAGGTACCCTTTTCGACCATGCGCATCCACTTCTTGTTAAAGATTCTCTCACGGTCTGAGCACGTAACATCATATCGCCTGTCAAACTTTTTCCATTGATAGGTATATTTTGGAGCAGCTTCTTCATCTTCAGTAAGCACCCCGTCAACCCATTTATAAACCGTTCTAACAGCTTTATTATCAACAGAATTTGTCTCGGCCATACAAACCAAATCTTTAATATATTGTTCTGGTTCAATCATTTGCCGGAAACCATTTGACACAATTGATGCTGATATACTTGGATAGTCTTCGTCCAAATCACCAAATGTCATATGAAGACCATCAAAATGTTCTTCGTCTTTATCATCAGTACCGGAATGAAATGCTGACATATTTCCGTGACTATGAATGGTTCCGATCATTGTATAACCTTCTATAGTGATCCCTTTATCATAGTCACATGATGCTCCTGCAACTTTTTGATGAGGGGGAACAATTTTATGATGTCCTGTTTCCTCATTGTAAAACAACAGAACAATGGCTTCGGATCTATACTCTTTATAAACTTCGCGGAAGAAGTTCATAACTTTGGCAATCCACATGCCTGGTATGGGTGTTATATGCATTTGTGCAGATGAAATTACACTTTGCAAAATGGAGATATTTTTTACAGGTGCAAGACTATCCATCACCCCAAGTTTCTTCTTGAGGTACACACCCTCCTTTCCAATAATATAATAAATATCGTCTTCGGGCATTTCATTCTGCCCATCATTCAGAACTACTTTGAACATTCACCATACTCCTCTCATCGTTTAGGAATCGGAATTTGGCTTTATCACATGAAAAATAATAACCATGCATATTCGGCCATGATCGAATTATTTCCATCTCACTTTGAGCCTTGGGACCGATTCGTGGGTTAGGGATACAATCAAATTTTGAATTAGTCGTAATATATCTATCCAGAGTGAAATAATCTGGCCATGCATTATAGTAATTAAAATCCATCGCTTTAATACTGTTTGAGCCAGTGACCTTAAATAACAACCATCCGGTATTGGATCTATAATCGCTACTACCAGTTCCTATAAGAATGTCACCTGGTTGATATTTAATCTTAGCTACATCAATTGGAGAATGTGCTGTTTTCGCCCATTCAGCTGACTTTATTGGAATATGTTTAAAGCATTCCACCACATCTCTATACCACATTGTACAGCAATTGGAGCATAGAACCAATGGATCTGGTCCTCCTGTATCAGTCAGAAAACCAATGATAATATTTGTGTCTTTTTTTGCGAAGTGTGGGAATCCAGCTATATTAGATTTGATCTTTGTTCCAGCTGTCAGTTCACCAAAAACATTTGAAATCTTTCTAATTCTGCCGGTATGAATTGTTCCATATCTTCCTTTCACATATTCTTCTTGTTGTAGGTTGCCCTGTTTATCTGCTAATATGAAATGAATATCTCCAACTCCTTCTGTGAACTTAAACCCCTGAATGGTTTTCACTGAAAGCATATTGATCGGATTTTCAAAATCAGCCACGACAACCTTATCTCCTATATTAAACTCAATGTCTAAATCGAAACTTTTAACTTGGAATTTATCTTCCCCAAGCATGTATTTCTTTATTTCATCGGGATTCGCTTTATCCATATTACCATATCCAGAATCGTATATAATACCATACGGAGTTCCGAAGACAGAATTTTCATACAGATTTCTATCATTCTTTCTGTTGACTAATAACTTTCGACCAAGTCTGAAAACAGGTGGTAGAGGTTTAACTTGATCCATTTCATACAGTCGTATGTTTGAGTTTGACTGATTCAATGGAATTTTGTACGGACTCCCTCTAAAATCATTGTCTTTGTGAGTCATGTCGATATTTAATCTTCCACGATTATCTGCTTCTATGCCTGTGAAATTTACAATACACCCTTGGTTGAATGGTACCTCATTTTCAGTTTTCATGTACAGATAATCTGTATTTTTCTTCAGTTTAATACCTCGATATTCTGGATTTGTAACATCATATACTTCACCTTCGGTGTTTTCTAGAATGTAAAATCCATCACCAAACCGTCCTTCGTGGAATCCCTCTTGGGATTTACGAATGAAAGTGACTTTCTTATATACCGCATCTCCAATTGCATTTGTCAGTTTGATAATATCATTCTCTTTAACGACAACACCATTTTTCAGAATTCCTTCTGCTTCATAACGAAGAGCTTTAGTTCGCTCTTTTAAATAGTGTGAGACTGATTTGGTAAATTTTAATACGATAAGTCTTCCGTCTTCTCTTTCAACGCGGACATATTTAACATCACCACTGTCTGCAAAACTAATAAAGGAGTTGATGAAAAACATCGTCCCACTTTTGTTTTGGAACGAATCACCCACATGGACATAGTAATTCTCATCAAGAAATATACCTTGGGCAACATCATAAAACAATCTATATTTCTTTCGAGATCTCTTAGTTGGAGCCTCATCCTTTCCTGAATCCAGAGGTACTGAAAACATACTGGAAAGATTTTTATATTGTATATCAGACGAACTTGACAGTTTATAATGGCGTTTTACTTCATCAAGGGCCTGCCCAATATTCATTGGAATCTTCATCCAATCAACATTATAAATGAACATGGGATTACTTGCTGACAATGCTTGCCATTCCATATAAGAATTTACGCCGGCAATATCTCTATATGCAGTATAGTTATATGTATAGTCGGTGTTAAACTCAGCTCCCCAAAATACGTCGATTACTTTTTCAACACCTGCATTTAATGTTTCTGCCGAACCACCAGCCTTAGAACCAAAACAGATATACTGACTCTCTGCAATGTTTGTGAGTGGTATTTTTAGAAGGTAATCAGATAGGCCTGAAAGTCTAGCTACTCTCAGATATGCTTGGCCACAGGACAATTCATTGTATCTTGTGAAGTATAAAATAAATATGACATATGGAAATGCTAGAGTGAATCTTTTGGCCATTGACTCTCTTGCAAAATCTTCATCAAAACCATACTCAGCAAGTTTTCCTTCCGCCTTCAATCTTTCAACTTCCTTAGTAAAGCTCATATAGATTGAAATTGTTCTAAATGCAGGAGGTTCTTCAATTATCACAATATTACCTTGTTTTACATTTTCAATGTATCTGCAATTTGGAGGAAGAATACTCATTCCATTTCCAGAAATTCCACTTGTCATGCGTCGCAGATAATCTTCTGTCAACAAAGAATGTCTATGAACAATTGGAATAGAATCTGATTCAAGGTTATCGGGATATTCAGATCTATATACATGTGCATATTTAGAATTAATTCGGATTTCATCTGTTAGATACCCATTTAACATTTATTCACCTCGTAGAAATTTGTAACGTTTTGCATATTCAGTTAAGACCTTTTCTGGTCTATGATCATTGATCTCCCAGACCCTTTGCCTCTTTATTGAAGGAGGATTCTTTTCTCTTAATGCATACTCCTTCATAGTTGTAATAAATAATACACATAACCAAAGATCTTCGCTCTCACGTTCAAGCGCAAGAAAGGCAATCTCATCTTTAATTCTTCCAGGAACTTCTAATACAAGAAATAGATTTGGACCTTTCGGAAGTATTTGATAATGTACAACATTATCTTTTTCCTCTTTGATTATTTGATCACATAGTATTCTTACTTTCTCAAGGTTATCGTCGGACTTGATTTCCTTGAGAATTTCTCTTAAGATTCCCACTTGTATTCTCCTTTATACTGGTTGTTTCTTTGTGAAATATCGTCGATTCTTTGTATCCATATATTCAACCCTATCGAACGGAACCGAACGCCATGCTTTTTTATCAAGATCATAAACATGCATGATTTTGTTTTTCTGAATTAATCTTAGAATGACTTCAATGTTGACACTTTTGGGTTGATCTTTCACAGGAATCTTTTTGAAATCTAAGGTACATCTCATGATTCGATTAGTCTTATCTTTTTTTATAAATTTGATAATGACTTCTTTCTCTTCGTATACCTTTTTCCAGAACATTATTGCGCTAACAATTATGTCACTATCTACAGAATCTTTTGTAGGTTCGTCTGCCATAGTTTACTCCCTCCGTTTATCGGAATGTATTAGTGTATCCACTTCCTCATTAGTTGTATCAAAATACTGACTCATCATTAAACAGGAATGGTTACACAACGAACAGTAGTGCTTCTTATCACCTTTTATTGCACTATACACATCCGCAGAAATAAGTTCAGGATATGTTGGATCAAATAGTTCAGTCACATTGTATGAAGGAGATGCAATACCCCTAATTCTTAAACACAATCTGATTGAACCATCAGCATCAATTGTCAAGTTATGCAAACCCTTTTCAATCTCACAGTCAAAATTCGATGGAAGTGTATCGAACATCTTAGGTATTAGAATGTCCTTCATATGAACCAATAAACGATTATCAGTTATAATGTCGATCAACTCTTCTGCTAGTTCAAATGTTGGTCTAACTAAAAATGTTTCATCCAAGACATTTGAAAAATCATAATACTTAGTTTTTGCAATATCAACGAATGTAATATCACTATATATTTCCTCATCACTCAACTCTCGGATGAGTCTGTATAAAAGATCTTGATTGTGTTTCATAACTGTTATTTCAGCAACAACATCTTTCACTTTTCCAGCAGCTTGAATTTCTTTTAATCGCCTCAGACCTTCAATACTCTTTTTGACTCTGTCTTCTTTAGCACCAATTTCATTGAAGATTGGATCAACAGAACTTGTGAACCCCTCAATGTATTCAACTTTGTCAAATAGCATTCTTATACGATCTTGAATGCCTGAAGTATTGTTGCTGATTACTGTATAGTAGATTTCATTTTCATTACAATAATTTATGATGTCTGCAAGATCAGGTCTTAGCAATGGCTCGCCACCATAGAATATATGAAATACATTCGGATTATGAATCTTGAATCCCTTTAATGCATTAATGACTACATTGGTTGGCATTTCATGTTTGATATAATGTCTCATATCCGGATAACTAGACGGTTTACCCTTATAGTTTTTAACAATGGCACAATACTCACATTTTAGATTACACCTTCTTGTGAGCAGCCAATTTACGATTCGAACTTGACTCATATTAATCTCCACTCCTGGTTCTTATTCTTCCACCACGATCTTCCACAAGATCCTGGAACTTCTCAACTCTGTCCATATCGTTCCTGTCAACAGAAGCATAGATGACAAACATACCACAATTTAAAATCTTACATGCTTCTCTGTAACAGGATGGATCCATATTCCAAAATGTAGCAGGTTCACCCCTTGCCTTTGAAACCCAGTCTCCGTAGCCTGCTTCTGTAAACTCTGTTAAACTCTTTTTGTTAGTGAAGCACCGGAAGCATTCAGCGTAATAGAATCTCATATGTTTCTCGATATCTTTTCGCAAAATCTTTTCCGATGCTTCAAATACAAATGATGAGGAAGAACTATTTGTAACGAAATCATTTTTTATTTTCATAGCGACACCTTAATGCAATGTCAGAGTTTCATCGACTTCTAATTGATCCTCATGTCTGTGTGAAATTAAATAAATAGATTTTCCAAACTTCAATTGGGACAATACTTTAGATACGTAGCCGATGTTTTCTTCGTCAAGACTATCAAATATTTCATCAAATAACAAGATGTTTATTGATACTTCTTGAATGCTTGATTGTAAATCCCCAAGCGTTAGGATTGTAGCAATATCAATGATTCGTGTTTGCCCACCGGACAATTGAACCCTTGAATTTGCTCGTGTATATGTATCAACAACATTGACCGAAATTTTATCTCTGAACTCTCCGGCCTTTGTTGCTGCTAGTGTATCAAATGATACGATATATCGACCATTTGTGAATTTTTCGAGATAGTATGAAACCTTCTCATTCATAAATGGAATTGCTTCATCAATCAACATAGATGGAATTCCTGATGGTGAAAACGCCGACTTCCAAAATTCAAGTCTTTGTGCCTTACCATCAAGTACATCCCACTTTGTTTCAAGGTCTTGAAGGACTTTATCAAGATCAATTAAGCGTTTCGTATAAGAGTTCAATTGGGTTTTGTCATGCTTGGATTCTTCTTTGTCCTTGATCTGACTTTCCATTCGACTTATTTCCTGCTTCAAACTCTCGACTCTTTCCTGCACTTCATTTCTACTTTCAATAGCTTTTTCCTGAAGCTCATATGTCGCCTGTAATGTCAGCTCTGTAGATTCAAGTTCATCTTTAGCTTTTTGAACTGCAATCTCTTTTAGTCCAGCTTCATTCCCCGCCAAATCATTAACTTTTTCAGTTGCTTGGATTAATCGAAGATCAAGTTCTTTCACTTCTATCATTTCTTTACTTATTAATAATTGCTTAGTACCTTGAAGAGCTTCAATGAATCCTGTCAGTTTCTTTGATCCTGCAATCATTTTGGCGTTGATCTCTTTGATCTGTTCTTGCTGCTTGATTACTAACTTAAGAGCTTCACTCACATCATTATCATAACCTGCAACTTTTTCACCCAACAACTCAATAGTTTTATCTGACACTTCCTGCTGACATAAGGGGCACTCTGTAATACCGGCCTCGAAGACATTATCTTGTATCTCCTTTGCCCGTTCCTGCCAATTTCTTATGTTAGATTCAATGTTTTCAATTTTGAGTTCGACCTTATGCCTTCTCGTCTGAGCTGTATTAACAAGATCGTTTGATGATTCTTTTAACTCCGCTACCTCTTTATCAATTCGATCATACTCTATCCTGTATCTTGCCTTAATTTCATTAGATACTTCATTTGCTTTGTTTTGTATCTCGAGAAGTTTGGTAGTTTTTCTCTGTTCAATTGATTGCAATTCAGCATCAAATCTTTCTTGGATTGTACTCAACTCAGATCTAACATAATCTAAGGCCTTCAATGTGTCGCCAATATCAACATCTTCCTTTTTAAGAGCTTTCAATGCCTCTTTCCAAGTTTCTAATAGACGTTTGTTTGTATCAATTGACTTCTTGAGTTCGATTAGGGCTTCTTTCTTTTCCTGCTCCCATTTTTTCTGGAGACCTCGTAGCAACTCAATTTGAGCATTGGCATCTTCATTCAACCCATGATTGATTCCTTGCTGTTTTTCAATTTCCTCAAGTTCAGCCTTGACAGCTTTCAATCGTTCATCAGCCTTCTTGTAATATACCTGATAAAGTTCGAGTGCCAATATTTCTCGAAAGATTGTCTTTTTATCAGAATCAAGTAGATCTGTAAAGAAGTCTTTTACCTTCTGACCAAACATCAATGTGTTCATAAATGATTTCTTTGAACATATCAATTTTTCAATTTCAGGCAATACTTCTTTATGACCCTTTTTAATATCAACATCGTTTTTGTTGAGAATGACTGTGGTTCCTGCTTTTGTATATTTCTGATACCGGGTAATAAGATATCTGTCATTATCAATATCAAACTTGACCCATGTTTTACAATTTTTGCCGATAACGTTATTTACCACATCATCGCCCTTTGCACCTTTGCTCGTAACACCATAGAATGTAAATGGAATTGCGTCAAGGGACATTGTCTTACCGATACCATTTGGACCAGTCATTAAAACCATGGAGTCAGGTTTAAATTCTAAAATCATGGGGTCGATATACGGACCAAAATTCTCCATCCCCACTTCTTGAATATCAATTCGCCTCATATCATACCTCGCAATTTTCAATAATATCTAATGCCTCTTTTGAATATTCATCCCTTAGATGTTCAGGAATTTCTTTTATTTCAATATAGCGATCAATTCGATCCTTCTGAGACATTGAACTTGTGATACCCCTGTCTGTTATATCGGTTTCTGTTTTGTCTACGATGTTAAAGTTTCCCTTGACTCTTGATAAATCGACCTTCTCTTTCATAAGAACTTTAACATGGTGTCCTGCATCTGTAGCTTCCTTAGCAGCCTTAAATGCTTCATCTTTATTTAAGTCAGTTAATTCAATTTCAATGTGTTTTCGATAATGAGTTATTGGAATTTCATCGACTTGCATTGAATCTGTATCGACAACCAGAAACCTTTTAATCTCGCCCTTCTCACCCCAGTCTAATTGAATCAATGATCCTGAGTAATACAACCTGAAGTTCTCTTTGATAATTTCTTGAGGTTTGTGATAATGACCGAGTAACACTAATTCATATTTTCCGACCAAATCTGAAACGCTAATATCAGATACGATACTCATACCTGAACTTAACATTGCTTCGGTAAGGCCGAAGTGTGAAATCAGAATCCTTGCTTTGTTTTCTTTTACAATCTTTGATACACTATGTGAATACGGAACCAACAATATATCTTCTTTGGTCCTCTCTACTCGATTATGGGGAACCCAAGATACACCGGGCACTGTCGAAAGAGATCTCAATGCTGAAACAACATCTTCTCCCTTGCCAGACAGATCATGATTTCCATCGATAACCACAAAGCTGATTTTCTTTCCAAATGTTTGAAAATACTCCAGCATTATATCCTGAGCGATTGCATGTATGATTGACTTACCATGAAGGATATCACCACCAATGATGATGGTTGGAATATCATGGCCAATACAATACTCTGCTACTTCGTGTAAAGCCATTTTAATACTGTGTAATCGCTCAGGAAGATTTGATTCATCTTCGAGTTTATCTTGCGCATATTTTGAAAGATGAATGTCGGCCATAAATGCAAACTTCATAATTTATTCATATCTCCTTTTGATTTTTCTACTTCAGGCTCTTGAAGCTTTGGAGTTTCGTCTTTATCCTCTAATGCCTTTTCCTCATTCTGTGTCATGATTTGAACCGGTTCACTATCTGAATCGGAATATATTACAGCAAGCATTGGAACCACAACCATAGCCAAGATAGCAAGGATAACTATCACGACTATTACTTCAATCAATGTAAATCCTTTTCGATTATTCAGTTTTTGTAGTAACATTTTGACTCCTTTGTATCATGTTGAACGTTGACATTATATCAATGTTGGTCATAAATATTTTTTCAATCTGTTCTTCTTTTACTCCTTGAATGATATTATTGCCTTCACCATTCATTTCAAGGCTCGATAGTACTAAATCGTGGTGTCTGCAGATGTCTACTGTCATATTCCATATATTTGTAGTGATTCCTTCTGAGCCATAACTCCAAACATTGTCACCCTCTTTTAAAAGTTCTATACAGTCAGGCAAATTTTTAAATAATTGTTCATCTGTTAAGGTCTCATATTCTTTGTATTCATCATTATATAGTTTTTTAATTTCTTCTTCATCAGCATAGAAATTGTTTGGTACAAAAACAACATATGCAGTAGATGAACTATTAGTGACAAAATCAGCTTTTATTTTCATTCTCCGTAACATCCTTCATATTCTATGTGATCTTCATCAATACCAATCTCAAGAAGTAACCACAACATATCAAAGTTGTCCATAGACGTAGTACCTTTAATAGTATCTCCAACTCCGCAGATGTCCCACCCACTCTTTTCTGGTGTGTATTCAATAGCATGTGAGTGATACTGTTTAGCAAATTCATGATGTTCATAAATTAAATCTATTTGAAGGTTGGTTAGATGCTTCTTTTCAATAACAAAGCTTGCACATGAACTATTAGTAACAAAATCTGTTTTCATTTTCATAGCAATTACCTCAGATACTCACAAAATCTCCATGTGAAATTTTTTGATGACCCTCCGCCTCTTAACATGTAATCAAACACCTGACCGATCAGTGTCCCACTTTCATCTCCGAAGACAATATAATGAGAATATTCTGGTTTAAATGTTTTATTGTTTTGCTTTGCGGACTCAATCATATGTTTTTGTGAAAACCTTTTTTCCCCTTTATACCAATCGTACTCATCTAAAAATTGATCAATTATTTGGGGATTCTCTTTCACAAAAGCAACTAGATCTAAATGTTTATCACTGGTATTTGTAATTATATATGCAGTCGAACTGCTGTTGGTTACGAAGTCTGCTTTTACTTTCATTAGTTGTCCATCCAGCATTCTTCGATATGCCCAGGTGTGGTATCTATCCCAAGATATTGTTTAATTCCTTCTTGTACTCTTTGTCTAAATTGTTTAAGAGTCTCATCCTCACCCATACTGGTATATGGAATTCCAATCATAAGTCCATCGTCATATTCACATCCGGCAGACCATTGTAAATCCGTTCCTCTTAAAAGGGGATCAATATACTCATACGGATCTTCAAGTATATTTTCAATCGTCACCTGAACTTTGGCCTTGATTTTTTGAAATACTTCAATCGGAATATTCACTGCATCAATATGGGATCCTATAACGACAAATGAGGATGAGCTACTGTTTGTTACAAAGTCTGTCTTTATTTTCATTATTCACCTCTTAGGATTCTGTGTGTAATTTCTCGATCAATTGATTTTAAACCATCATTTGAAAATATCAAATATTGAACAGGCCATTTCTTATCATCATAAAACTGTTGACGCTTATGAAATGTCCTGGCAATATCGTTACACCCGTAATCAACCATATCAACTATTATAGGAGTTTGTTTGCCTTCACTATCCCTAAGAACTCTTCCGGTTAATTGTTCAATGTTTGAGATTGGAGATGTCATGATTATTGAATCTTTCCATGTTGCATCAATTCCATCTCTACATTTACCAGGTGTTGCGAATGTGATTTTAGAATTAAGAGTTTCGAGTCCACCAGAACCACAAAATTTAGCTTTACTTTTACTCGGCATCCAATCATATAACTGTTCGATCAACTTGATTCTTTCAGCTATACATATCAGATCCCTATTTTTAAATCGGGTCAACACACCCCTCATTGCTTCTGTGAACGGTTTTGATTTCTTCATTAGATTAAGATACCGTGCTCTTTGGAAATCGCCACCCCAACGTATATACTTGTATCTGTTGGGTGTATCTATTTGATAATCTAACATCAAAACCACAACCTTTGCGTCCATCGTTCCTTCTAAATCGGTATCGGAATATATATCACCAAGATGAAATTCAATGATATCTCCATTCCCGTCATAACGATATGGAGTTGCACTTAATCCATATGTATATTTTGAAGGAACGTGTATCGAACATTCTGAAAATGTTGGTGCTCCAACTGAAGTATGTACCTCATCAGCCACGCATACACCCACACCCGCCTCATTTAATTTAACTAAGAAATCTTTACGATTTCTTTTTAATAGGGACAAGAATGTTTGAACTGTTGAAATGATTACTGGCTTATCCAAATCTGTTTCAAATGTTGCCGATCTGAGATAAGCAATATCATCATCCTCAAGATTTGTAAATTCTTTTAATCTGTTTCGCCATTGTTTAGCCAGTGGGTCTCTATGAACAAATATAAGAGCTTTCTTTTTTCTCTCAGCAATCATATAGATTGATATGACTGTTTTACCAACTCCAGGTGCTAATTGTAGTGTTGCATTTTCATTGGTCATTATATAATTAATGGCCTTTTCTTGTGCTTCACTTCTGGGTTTAATGTTATGTTCAATTTCAATTGGTTGGCCTTCATGCCTTACATCTTTTATATCATAATCAAAAATGTATTGTTGAATCGGGAAGTTCCTCGGTATCAAGAGAAACTTCTCCGATTCAATATAAAATACATGGACTACAGATGCGGATGAATTATAAGACTTCATTCGCCGTTCCAAAAATTCTTTGACTTTGATATACCAATCTTCGTACTGATGTTCCTTTGAAATTAGCAACCCAGATCTTTTAATAATATTAATCATCTGAATAAGTTGCCTGCGATGTATCTGTTTCATAAACAGTTACAAAGTCGACTTCAATTCCTAGTTTAACTCCAAGATTTGCGGTTAGCACCTTTCTTGTATTGAGAAATATATCCCTGGCCATATTTTCTGCTGTTGGCTCATAAGGAGTCTCAATTATTTTCATATCTGGAAAATGGTCTTTCATCGTTTTGACGAACTTCCAATCCATAGTATTGACCATTAGAGCATGATCCATCTCATCCAAATATCCAACAACAACAGCTTTAAGATCTGAGAAATCAATAACCATTCCATTTGCATTGAGAAATTCACTTTTTACACCAACGATAACTGTGTAATTGTGACCGTGAAAGTTTTTACATAATCCTTCGTGATAACTGAGTCTGTGACCCATGGCGAAACTAAACTCTTTTGATAATCTGTACATATTATAGTCTCCTATTCTGGAAATTTTGTATTTTTAGGAAACAACATTGGGCGTGGATTTGTTAGATACATTTGTTCAAATGAAGGTTCTCTTTCAAAATGAACCTCTATGTTTACCACCATGCCCAACATACCTCCTTGACGCTTTATTTCCTGAATCATTTCTTGAATGTTTCGTTGTGCGATATTATATAAAAATTGATGGTCTGGATGGGGATTTCTCCCTTCCCCACCCATAGCGTTGCAGACCCAATCAATTTCTCCTATACCATTACAATTTGGACATACATCACGAATCGTAAAACTGCCTGGTATGACTTTTCTTCCATGACACACTCTACATGTATGCCTATCTTCATCACGATAGTCCATTATATTGCTCCAGTACAAATGCATCTAAATTATTCAGATGCTCTGTTAATATTTTTATTTCCTTATCTATTTCAGTTGTGTCCGTATTCAATGTGAACATTTTATGAATCATGTATTTCTTTATCAACGTCTTTGCGGTTTCAGCAGATACAACTGTTGACTTCTCAATTTGAATAAGGGCATCTTCAATATTATGATTCTTACTTATATAGACCCCAAGAGGCTCACGGATAATTTCAAGTGCTTTATACTCCGAAATTTTCTCCGTCAATTGTTGAATCCCATGCTTCAGCATGTTTTCATTCATAGAAGAAAACATTTTATATGTGTCCATCAGCATATTGTCTACCGATTTAACAATTACCTTTTGGTCTAAATTCGTAAGGTTTATCTCAAATGAAATTTGCCCTCTGATAGCATCTTTTAACGACTTAACAAAATCTTTATAAATTTTATCTCTGTTCCTCTCTCTTAAAACCTGAAATTTGATTTCTGTCTCAGTAACTGAAACATCTGTAAAACCAATCATTCCATCGTTGAGTTCTTTTGAAAACTTATTAAGGAGAGACTCAAACTTCTTACCTGGTGGCCATGATTTTAATGTGACCGTATTTAATCTTGGCTCTTCTATGATAATACCTTCAACAGCTATCTTTGCTTTACCAGTTGTCAATAATGAGTCAACTTCTTCTGGAGAAGCTACAATATTACAATTGGTTATGGGTGCAATAATTGGCTTTCTCTTTCGTATGCCGAGAAGCCATAATAGTCTTTGTTGAAGATCCTTTATGTTATAACATGGAATAAATGTTTTGAAACCAAATCCAATTCCTTGTGTATAATCGCTACCCAGTAAACAACCGGGATACATCATTGGTAAATAGACTGGTTCTTTATCACCCATCTCACTGTCAATCCATGGAACATGATCAACGTATTTAAATGCCAAATCTAAAGTTCTTGGATCCATTTTACATTCAGTATAACGAGGAGCGGCAGGTCCAACCGGCTCAACTCCAACATTTGTACCGAAATTTCCTTGACCAATCAAAAATCCTTGACGAACCATTTGAACTACAGTTCCATAACACTCACCGTGTGGATGATAGTGACCAATTGTGTAAGCGTCAACCTGTCTTGATTTTACAAACTTAACTTTAGCAATTTTATATGCTGATAAAAGCACACGCCTTTCAACAGGTTTAAACCCATCAATATCTAATGGAAAGTTTCTATAATTAGAATACTGTCCATAGTCCTTATACAGTTTTGGAAGGTTGTAGTCCATATTGTTTTAATATCTCCTCTGAGATGGGTTGCAACGAATATTTATCCAATAGTTCCTCTGTCATGTCTAGAGATTGTTTCAACATGATAGGGAATTTTATATCAAACGGGAGAGCTGCATAATTCAGATCTTCACCTTGAAGTATTTTAATCGGATCATATAGACGTTTTATATCAGGTGAATATGCCATAACTCTATTCATCATAAAGATATATGAATAATCAGACATTCTACTATCCGCCCAAGGCCAAGGCCATTTATCGCCATTTTGTCTTATGGCGGAATCCTTTAATTCTAAATAAGTCACTGTGAGTTCTTCAAACAGCACAGGATTTACTTGAATTAATATTTCAATCGGAATGTTCACTGGATGACCATCTTTATACAAACTTCCAATCCACATCAGTCTCTTATCGTCTCTCTCCAAATAAAAATCAGCTCTCGTTCCCATTTTTCTCTTTCTCCTTACTTTCTGAGGATCTCAATGTCTCCGTTTTCTTGGATTTTAACATCCTCATAAGGTGCAACAACGCGTCTATAAAATTCGGCTTTCGCAGCATCAAGTACTCCTATGCAATCATTCATAACAGCATATGATTGACCATGAGCTCTAACATACTCATGAACTAAAACTGTTATACAATAATTTAAATCGCCTGGATCTGTTGTGTGAGGCCCGATCGCTTTTAAATGTGGATCAAACGCAGGCCTCATTTGTTTCATAATATACGGCATTCTCTTACCTCTTTAAATTACATGTTAGGGGTTTCTTACCCTTTTGTGGCTCAAGTATCTTACCACCTTTACCCCAATTGCAGACCATCTGACTTTTATCATTAACTTTCATATCATCACATGCTGCACATGCGGTTGTTACTGCTTTTCTTCTCATAAACTAGTTCTCCTTCTCCGCTGATTAGCCTCTATTTTATCTGCAACTCCATTGTAATATCGTTTGATTTTTTTCTCTGTGCCCATCCTAGCATTATATTCTGTAATGTATTTCTGAATGAACTTTGATGCTGTTTTAACAGTTCGACCTTTAAACTCCACATCAAGAATTTCTTCAATGTCTTTTATCCATCTTAACTGTTTTCCAGTTGGACGAGTCTGTTTATTTTGACTCTGCCTAACTTCTCTGTTAGCTTCGGCGTGCTTTTTTATAAATATATCAGCATCAATTCTTGTTGGTTTCCCATCAAACGTAACTTTCAAATTATCCTCAATATCTTTAACATAGTTTCTCTGTAATTTTGTCCATAGAGACATAGTTTTATTCTCCTACTACAAGCTTTCTTTTCTCTTGGGCGCTTGAAAATAGTTTCACAAGTTCATTTATATTCTCAGTGTAAGAGATTACATTATGATTCCTTGTACCAGGATCCAACAAACAAATTTTCAGTTGGGGTGGAGACAATTCACCCAATCCCTTAAATCGAGTAATGCTTCTTCCCTTATCCCTTGCAGCATTCAACATCTTTTCATCCCACAATGGAATAAATATTTTCTTTTCATTGATAGCAAACAATGGAGTTTGAGCAATGTAATATCTTCCTGCTCTTATTATCTCAGGAAGCAATATACCAATTACCATTGTTACAAGACATGCGATATGGTTACCATCATGATCTGCATCTGTAGCACATATGATTTTATCATATCTCATTTTTGACATATCAAATTGTGGATCAATACCTGTGCCGATTGCTTTAACTAACTCGCCAACTTCCTTATTATCAAGGATATTCTTTTTGGTTGTTATGTTTGGTATTGATTTTCCTTTCAATGGCAAGATTGCATGTATGCGGGGATCTCGTGATTGAATAATAGAACCTCCGGCTGATTCGCCTTCCACAATGTATAGTTCTCCTCCTGTTCGACCTGTACAGTCTCGCAGTTTTGTAAATTGTGTGGAAGCTCTTCGCCCTCCGGTTCCATTTGACTTTAATTTGTTAGCGTCTAGCTTTCTCCTATATTCCTGAAATCTCTCCAGGTAATCAATAAGTGTTTGTTCCTGCTCTGTAGCAAAAGTTTCTAGTTGTCTTTTAAATTCAGGTTCGAATCGTTTAAAGTCTGTTTTAGGATTGATCAGTCTATCTTTTGTCTGACCGGCGAATTTTGGTTCCATCAAGCTTAATATAAGATATGCTCGTAATCTGAAAAGCATATCACTCGCTTGAAAGGTCATTCCATGCTTTTTTGCTTTCACCATGAAAAAATCTCTGAGCATATCACAAAACCATCCAACGTGATTCCCACCATTATCAACTGGTAGTAAATTTACCGAAGACAAAACTTTATAACCAACTGCACCAACTGGTTCGTATGTGAATAAAACCTCAAACTTCTCGGGTTTCTTTTCTGATATTAACTTTGTGAGCGAGATGTTATCAGTTGGACTCGTAATTGTAGACTCCAGAAAATGTTCTTCAACACTTAGATTAAATATTTCTTGTTTTTCATCAATATTTAAGACGAAACTTGTATCGTCCGGCATTTCTGCTGATGCGGTTGTCAACCTTCTTCTTAATCTTTTTAAATCAGGTTTCACACTTTCAAAGAATTTCTTATTTGGTTTGAACATGATTTTTGTTGAGAAGGGTTTATCTCCTTTATGAGGATCAATCTTTGACAATTTCAACTTACTATCCTCAAAGCGAAATATTGCATGTTGATTGTTGCGATATACTTCTACAATATATTCTGAACTCAGGGCATTAACAGCTACAAGACCAACCCCATGAAGACCGGAGCTAATCTGATATGCTGATTTTTTATCTTGAAATTTTGCACCTGAGAATAACTTTGATGATATGGTGACAGGGGTATTATCCTCTAAAGGAATACCCCTGCCATCATCCAATACGGAGACGGTATTGAGCTTTGTATTAATAATTACCGCAACTATCTTAGCATATCCGGCTAACGCTTCGTCAAGAGCATTGTCAAGAGCTTCTTCAACAAGATGAACAGGGTTAGATGTTTCACCAATATACATCCCTGGATTCAACCTAATATGTTCAACCTCATCTAAAACTCTTACGTCTTTAGCACTATATGTCACGTTTTTCCTCCGGTTTAAATAATGGGTACAGCCACATAAGTCCAATGAAAGCACCCGCTATTGCAATGAATAGTAAACCCTTGCTACCACCTCTTATTGCGGAAGCAAGGGTATCACCAATAAATAGATAAAATAGCATTCGCCAAATAGAGGAACTCATATATGTACCACATACCCAGTTTGGTTAATGCTTTTTGCTGTACCTCCTTCGTTGATAACCCAGATCAATCTCTTAGGTAGAAATTTCCTTGGAACACTATTAATGTCGTCAACATATCCATCCGTAAAAGCCAGACAAACATCAACTCCTAATTGTCTTGCTCTTGTAAGGCCTGGGAGTAATGTTGTACCACCCCTACCTTTAACATTAAACTGAATATCTCGGATTCGTTTGACTTCATATTCTTTCTCAACTACGGTATCAACTTCAAGTACAGTTGTAAAACAATGACGATCTTTTTCAATTATGTTCTTAACACCTGATAGACCTTCTCGAATATCATCTTCGCTCATACTTCCAGATGTATCAATCATCACGGCAATGTCAAATGTCATGTCTCTTGTCTTACCTGGAAATGGAGATATCTGTGGTACACATTTATTATCTCCTAATGTAAAAACGTATGTGCGTTTACGATTGATCTTCGTTGGACTTCTAACAAACTTACTGAACCTTGAACCCCTTATCAACTTTCTGATGATTTGATAATACGGAGCTTTCGGTGGAGCAAGTGCACCTTCAATCAGTTCTGCTATGTGACCAGGAATTGTACCTCTGTCTTTATTGAAACTTTTGACAGATTCCTTAATGATGTTTTGAACATGTTGATCTACTTTTCTTGATAGTGCACTAAGATCAGCTACACCTTGTGCTCCACTTTTCCACTTTCCATGCCCATTAAATGCTGCACTCATTGGTAGTGAAACTGTCTTGGCGCTCTTTAATAGTTCATAGAAATAATATTCTGTCACCTTACCTTCTTCCAAGCCGTACTTACCTGGAAGACATGGTGCCCAAGGTTTTCCATCAATGATAATGGGTTCTCTAATCTTTGCCTGTACATTAACTGTACAGTCAGCAGCCACATTCCAAACATCATGTTTTATAGTTTTTCTTTGCTCGGATGTTTCATTTGCCATGATGCGTAGATATCTCGGAATATGTTTATTTAGCACATGCATACCCTCATGCTCAACTATTTTTAACACTTCCCTATCAGCGGTATTGCCTAATAATTCAGGTGCATAATATAATGTGAGAGTCCCATCTTTCTCAGGACCCACACCCATAACTGAGCCGAGTTGTGCAGCCGATGTTGGCTTTCTTCTAATGCGAGAGAACAGATAACCCCAGTAGTTATACTTCAATACAAACCGAGCAACTAGTTCCTTGAGGCGGTCTCCTTGATTTTCCATTAGAGATTCCCCTCACCTGCCTTCACTATTGGATCATAGAAATTGCTCTTATAAGCTTTCGACCCTTTCAGAAGTGACAAGTGAATCTTTGTCATAAATTTGAAAGCCCTTGAAGATCTTTCAAATGAATCAATTTGCGATATAAACAATGCCGCAGTATCAATGGGCATCATTAATAGAAAGTCAAGTACATTCTTCAACTTCGCTTCATCATATTCTGGCATCGAGGTTGTCATGAATGTACAGAATCCGACCATCAATTCACCCAACTTAGCATTGTTGTTATCTTTCAATAAAGCGGTGATTTGAGGTTTGACCTTATTGAGATTATAGAAGACTTCCTTGGGATTGATGTCTTTCTTATCCCGAGCGAACTCAATGAATAACCTGGTCATGTGTGTGTTGAGAAGTCCAGAAGCCTTGTATTCAATCTCATCGAAGTCTATGTTCTTCCGACGCAGTTGCATCTTCCATAGATGATCAGATAATTTTTCATAACTTGCTGGATTTGCATAAACCGACCCAATCTTTTGAGCTTGAAAGTCATAAAGATACTCTGGATGGGTTTGAATAAACTCAACAACATATGGATGGAAGTCGTGCTCAATAGCATAGTTCAAGAAATCTGTTGCAAGCACTTCTGTATAAAGATGAAGCTGTCTTCTAAGCCCAGCAGCATCTTCAAGGTTATCCATCGAGTATTCGGAATCGTCTGGATTATCAATTGATATAACGAACCATCCCTTTGGAAATAGATGACGGTGAACAGAATACTCATTTTGAATTTGCCATAACAATTGCTGCAACTGATGGTCTCCGCGTGAAAATTCATCAATCACGAATAAACCAAATGAGTTCTTTTCCTTGGGGACGAAGTCTGAATATAACATTTTGAATGTTGGATCTCCAGTCTCTGCTCCAACCGGAAAGGGAATAATAAAATCATCCCTTGATAGAACAGGAGCTTTGACCATAAGAATTCCAAACTCCATATCCTCGTCATTGCCAAATAAATCTTTTGATAATTCTTCGGCAATCTGATAGCATATTTGTGTTTTACCGACACCCGCTGGACCAATGATATGAAAACATTGTTTGTCAACATTTCGACCAGCTTGCCAAGCAGCTATAGTATCTTTTATATCCTCTTTAATTAATGTCTTGATCCTCGCAATAGAGAGCACTGAAATGTTCAGACGCTCGTGGTATTTCAATTCTTGTTCTTGCTTACTTTCATCTGGCATTGCGAAACTCCTTGTAGTTATTGGTTAATTAAAATTCTATGTCGTCAAAACTGAACACTTTACCATCAGCCGGCGCTGCTTCCTCTTTTGAAGGTTCTGGAGCAACTTTGTCATCTACCGCCGGTCCACCGCCTGTATCAGGTTTTGTTTCTGCCTCAGTTGATAATACGCCTTCAGGTTTTGCACCATATCCTGTTGTCTGTGAGGCTTGCTTGCTCTTGGACCAATCGAATTTCGTATTGAACTTGCCGACTGTATCTTTCGATAACTTCAATATCTTTAGTACAGCATCCTTCGGAAGTTCAATCCCCTTATCAAGTGCGAAGACGTTTACTTCGTTGTTGTATGAGGACATTGATGTGGTCCTGGTAATTTTCGTTACGAATCTCTTTTGATTCACAACAGATTTTTCAAACATCTTAGTCTGTTCGGTAACAGGTTCGAAGATTGGAGACAGATCTTCATTATATAGATTGTTGAGATATTCAGAAACATTTGAATATCTCATACCCTTTCCTCTAATAAAGACAAAGATAGGTTTCTTGTCTTCTGTGAGGATGGGACTTCCATTTTCGTTGCAGTAAATACCTGCAACCAGCAATTGAGATCTACATAGATTACAGAAGTCAACGTTTGCTCTTTCTGCAGATGTCATGGGACATTCCCTATTTCTTCCATCTTGCAGTTTGGTTGTTCCATTCCAAGGTGGTGCTCCTTCTTTGAATGAGAAACACTTAATGGTATCACGTCCACGTTCGGTCTCGATCTTTGCGAGTATCTCCTTCGTGTGTGTAATAACCATATGTACCTTATCCAAATTGTACTGAACGCCTCTCACTTGAAACTGCTCGATTTTCTCTTCGATGTTCAGATGATTCTTTCTGGTTTTTCCAGAGATATAAACACTGTGAAAAAACTCGTCTTCCGGTGGTGTTGGCTCCGAGCTACCACCTGTAAAACCTGTACCTTGGAGATCTTGATATTCCTCAAAACTCATAATGTAATTCCTCCTAAAAATGATATTTTTACCTATTTGGTACGAGACACCAATTTTGACCGTTTCGGTCATCTGGTATTGTAACAAGAGAGAACTCATTGTTAAACCAGCATCTTATATATTGATCCAATAAATCGCTTGATATGAAATCACATAACTTTGAATATTCAGGAAGTTCAAGTAACTCCGGATCTTCAATTGTGATCGGATTGATTTTCCTTACCTTAGAATCTGTAATTTCACCCGTAATCAACTTCGGATGTGGACAGTAAACAACGACCAGTCTTTTGCCCACCATTCTGAATATCTCATTTTTATATAAGAATGTATTTGTGTCTAGGTCGTACGCAACATTTCTGGCGGTAAGTACGCGTTGGATTGAAGTATGTTGTCTACATAAAATGCCTTCTGCTTTCTTTTCTTCGCAGATTGGGCAGTCAGTATGATCAACTGTATATTTCACTCTTATTTCAAAATCTTCATCCGCAGCTTTAGAAAAGTATGATAGTATCCGCCTTTTGTTTAATAGAAACTTAACAATAGTAATCGGGTAAACATCTGCACCCAATTTTTCAATGAACTTTTCAACTGAAACTTGTTTCATTAATTAACTCCTTTATTTAAAAATCAGAACAAAAAACCGGCAATGGTCAAAAGCACGCCACACGGAAGTTGCTGACATAGCTTTATGACCTAAGAAGGAAATAAAAGCTTTATCAACAACCACTATGTGGAAGGACGGTGCTTGTTATTTGCATTGAAAAGTTCGTTATATACCCTTGAAGGGTGACTATTTAGAGTCACCCTCCTTTGGCATATATCGTTGTCTAAGGTTGTCAGGAACTTTGATATTACAAACGTCTGCAATTTTAATGAGCATCTCAGGAGTCGTATTGCGCAAAAATTCCTCCACGCGCCTTCGTAGTTTTCGGAGTTGATTCTCAGCTATTTCATTCACATCCAATTCTCCTAAAGTACCAATGACAGATACACAGGCATATCACCCTGCTGGATAATATCACCCCCACCTCCGGATGATGTATGCAGAAGTGTTGTCTGTAATGTACCATCTGTGTTCACGACTCTTTGGGTTTTAATTTTAATATTTTCCAGTATTGGCAGGACTTCTTCTCTTAAGTGTTGAGTGAAATCTGTAAGAATCTTTTGGACTTCTTTTGGTCCTGCTTCTTTTGGAATGTCCGGTAGGATTAATGTTGAGGATTTCAGCTTTCCCAACATTTTTAATCGAATCATTTCTGCTCCATAACATCCACGGATCAATAGCTTCCAGTATGCCTCCCAATGGTCAGAAGAAGGCATAATTTCAATACCGACTGGAATACCGGAGAACATCACGATCGCACCAATTTGATTTTCAACTGGCTCAAACTCTGCTGCGAAATCCTCCAATGCTTGTTTGATATCTGGAGTATCGTAGAAATACCTCAGATGTGCTGACCCCCTGCTGGACATGTTAACTCCTTTCATCCACGCACTAATCTTCCCCCACAACTTATCATAACTATGAAGAGATCTTATTTCTGGGTCGAGTAATGCTTTTCTCAAATTGATTGGAAGGACATCTTGATCACCTGACTCATCCAAATATCCACCTTGAGTTTGTTCGATACAGCATGCATTATCAAATGAACGAGATTGATTTTTCATTACGATTCCTGAACCACTCATCGCATGATCCTGACCAGCTCGACTTCGAACCATTATATTGGCAGGGACAATTGCTTCCTTAGCAGGGTCGGTATTTTCAAATACCATTGTTCCATATGAAGTTGTGCGTCTGAAACTCAGACTTGAAGGTTTTGCTACGTCACCCCTTTCACCACCCAATATTGGAACAATGGTCATCTCATCGACGGACTGTAGATCGCCGATCTCGATGTCTTCGAACTTCAACGTTTTAAATATAGACATGGTGATGACCTCCTTATTCTTTTAATAGTTTGTGATACTTGCTGACGAGCAGATTCTTGACCACTTCTCTGTTCTCGATCATGCGGTCAAAGATCAATTCTGTCTCAAGAAACTTGTAACTCGATACAGGCAACGGTTTTGTGTCAGCCGTCAGCCTTCTCGATGAACCGGTTTTTGCATCAGCAGAAAATACAGGATTTAAATGTATCAGATTAAATTCATAACCTGAACTCTTAAAATGATTGTAGGTATGCTCAAACATACCTTTTATTGTATTTTCATAACCGTCCGAAATAACAACAATGTTCGGGGTACCGGCAATCACAGCTTCTGTGAGACCTCGCCAAAGATCCGTATGATTATCAGGAATGATAACACTGATCGGATCTATGGTTGGGGTTGCCACTCTTTTTCCTCCAACGTAAATAACATCCTTCACATTTTCCAGTGCTGAAAGAATTGAGAGAGAAGTCAAGAATGGGTGTAGCTTTCTTTCATTACTTCCTACCATTGATCTTGATGCATCAATGATAACGACACAATCTCCTATATCCATCCGATCCATTTTGCATGCTTGATAGTCGATCGCTTCGATGATCTTGTCCATGTTGTCCGGATCGTTATTTAGGAGTTTAAAATAGAATGCTTTCCAGAGATCATAGATGTCTTGATTTTTGTAGTTGATCTCTTTTGCTTTGGTAGCACCACTTCGTTTAACAGCGGCTTCCATTTGAAGGGATTCCTTGTTGCCCATCTTTGCTACTTCATAGATTTCAGATTTTTCAATTGGCACTTTATAAGTGTTTCTGAATCCCATGACAGTTCGATTCGGCATCCCATCCATGAGCTTTCTGAATTGTTCGACGTTACCGGATTCTGCAGCTTCACGAAGATCCCAATAGTTTTCAATTTTTGTATATCTTGTGTGGGCAGTGCCTGCCGGAGGTCTTTTATCAAAGATATGAAAAATCACTGGAAGAGCTTGCATTTTATAACGACCGATACGTTTTTTAAACAACAGCGCATCCCCATTAAGGATATTATAGACTTCTTGTTTTCCAAGGGCATGTCTGACTAATTTCTTCAATTTGGATTTATAATTGATTGCCAGACCTTCAAGTTCTGAAATTGAGCGATTGAAGATAAACTCAAGGATGATTTTTCTGGTCCGGGAATTGTTGACTTTAGTGCATCCTTCGGCCCCAGTTAACATCAGCAAGTTTTTCAATGCTCTTGGAATTCTTTCCTTTGAGAGATTGTACCTAATAACTTTACTTTCATAATCGAATGCCATTCCCTCAGGCACAAGTTCACGACCTGTTACACTTTGAGGATTGGCGAGTAACATGTGGTTCATAGAACCTTTGGCAAAACCGGTACCACCCAAAAGTGTGGTTAGACAAAATAGGGTTCGGTCAAATGAAAATAGCTCTGTCCACATCTGGAATACTCGTTGAAACTGTTGATCAGCTTCTTCATAGAACGCACCTTTCGGAGCAAACTGTAACATTCCAGAATCAATTTTAAGCGATTTTTCTGTCATTTCTCTGATTCCTCCTTAATTAGTTAATTCCAACGTGGGATATTCATATCCAATTTTTTAGGATGAAAAATAAAACCATTCATTTCCCTTTTTTAGTTGTGGGTTTGGGGTGAATTAAGTGTGACTTTTCGGCCGCTTGGAATCTAAAGTCACACTAAGTCACCCCGAAAAAATTCCTGAAAGTAGAAAATGTAATTGGTACTACTTGGTTGATACAGCAAGAATCGAACTTGCCGTCTTTTGCTCCATATGCAAATGATCCGCCATTGGATCTTTATATCAGAAATTACACTAGAGTCTTTCAGGAAACTGTATAAAAGGTTTGGTAGAGTGATAGGTATAGTCGTGGCAGTTTTTGTGGTTCTGCCAAACCTGGCAATCGACATTTATCCCTGTCGATTAAGGGCCTTACGTTATACACGTAATTTTCTGAATCTATACAAAGTCTCTACCAACGATGGAGCCGGCACATGGATAAACATGTGTATCACCCGGCATAAACTGATCGGGTGTATTTATCCTCAGACTACCAGCTATTAACTGTATCCATCCTTGGTACACCCGTTAAAATGGTGGGGTGCGAGCCACAAAAACAATGAACCCCGAATGGTTTATTATGTTAGTGGTACACCCCATAAAATAATGCCAGAAGTAATATATGTAATTTTATTTGTATTGACATACAATAACGCCAACACGGTCTTGAACCGCGATCAGAAATTACACCAAGTCTTCTCGGCAAAAATATAATGGAGTTGTAAATGTGATTGCGTTGATTTCCAATAATCTGAAATCACACCAAGTCTCCATATAATTGTAAGAAATGTTTATCTTCAGATATTAATATATATAGATATAATTTATTAAATGATTAGGTAGCATCAACCCTTGCAGGTTGTCTTTCATTATCCAGATCAAAAATAATTTTTTGATTATCAAAATGATTTGAAGTATTTCTGATGACTTCTTTCATTCCCACTGGCATGAAATCGTTTGTATAATATAATTGTATCCCACCTTTGAAATTAAAAGCAATTCCATCATGTGTTTCACTTACTTCGACTAAATCACTACGATTAGCTTCTAATAGCATACTACCTTTTTTGATTATAACCTTTTTCGTATCAGCCATTTTAATCTCCTTCGATTAGTTTCAGAAGTATAGCACTTCTTAAATTCTTAGACTTTTCACAAAACCAAGCCGTAATATCTTCTTTATTATATGTTCTTAAAAAATCGGCAATCATCCAAGGAAAATCTCGTGAGCTTAATTGCTCCTCAATTTCGGAAACAATTTTCATTTTATTTTGTTCACAATATTTTTCAACTTGGAATGGGTTTGTTTCTGGCTTTAGAAATGTCCATACTTCAATTATAAAATCTTCATTGTCATATTCAATGAACTCGAGAAATTTCAATACATCTGCAATATCTTTTTCACTGTTTGTGTCAACAGTTACAGATGGGATAAAATCATATACTTGTTTTATTTGTTTCATTATTGCTTCAGCTAAAATTTGTTTATGTTTAGTTGAGTACGAAACAGTGTCTGGATAAACAGATAGATATTCTTCACGAAAATCCTTCTTGCCGATGTTATCCACAATAGTCACATAAAAATATTCTTTTAATGCTTCCTCTCTAACGGGAATGCCCAATTCACTTGCAACTTCTGCATCGTCGTAATCCACTTCTGGTTCTCTTATTGAATTACCAAGAAGGACTTTCAGATCATGATTTTCAAACATTGCTTACCTCGTCAACATTAATGAAATAAAATATGAATTTAATAAATCTCTTGCAGGTGATATCTTTGGTTCTTTGTAACCGGCATTACCTTTTGCTACAATCTCTGCCATTATTTCTTCTCTGGTTATATAATCATCAGAAAGTGGCCCCATGAACTCGGCTAAGACGCCTGGACAGTTGTATGAGATGAATGAATATGTATCAAGCTCTCCCAATCTTTGTCCACCCTCTCTTTTCTTTCCTGATGTTGGTTGTGCTGTCTTGCCTGTTACGGGTCCGGTGCTTCTAGCATATATCTTCTCTGCTCCAAGATGCTCAAGCTTAGATATATACATATAACCAACTGGAACTTCATGTTGTGTTGTTGTATTATATTTAGGAAGCTTTAATTTATATGCTGTCTTTAGTCCTAACAATTTCAAAGCTCTTTTAATAGCGTCGTGTTTTGGTGCCTGAAATGGAGGTATGACAATCGGATAAAACCCTGTCTTCTTAATCTGATCGACCATTTTGGCATACTGAGGTGCAGACAATCTTGTAAGATTTTTTATAAGTTGATCAGTTGACTTTTTATTTACTGTTGTATCAAGTTGCTCAAACACCATTTTAATAAGTTCTATTGCTTTTGGTTTTGATAGACTAGGTATACGGATTCCCATTTCTCTTGCCATTAAACCACAATACATTTCGTATAACTGACCTATATTCATTCTACCAATAAGTCCAAGAGGATTTAATATAATGTCTACCTTTTCACCAGATGGAAGTCTTGGCATTAATTCATCCTTTTCAATCAATGAAATAATACCTTTATTTCCATATCTATTACACAATTTATCTCCAAGACCAACTCTTAGTTCTTGTTCAATTTTGAATTTAATTAATGCACCCTTGATAGTTTCTCCCTTTACTGTGAATGATTCCCTTGGAAGCTTTTTGTTTTTTAGATTAGTCTTTTTAATAAGCGCAGTCAGCGATGGAAATGCATCTTCACCAACATTTGAATAAACTTCAATGCCAACTATTCTTCCGCCTGGACTCTTTTTAATGAACTGTCCTTGGAATAAATCACTTGATTCATCTTCTTCGTAGCCAATAATCTGTTCAATTTCTCCCATTGTTTTTCTTAATAGAGGGTGACCTTTTAAAACATCTGTTCCATTTTCTGCCATGAAAAGTACCCTATCCTCAGGAGAAATTAATACTTCTTCTTCAATACCATGAAGGGAGGTCAGCATATCTTTATTTGCAACTGATTCGCTAATGACAGCACCATCCTCAAAGTTATAACCATCATATGGCATCAGAGCCGCTAATAACGGTCTTCCGAGTGAGATAGATCCTTGTGACATACATGCACCCTCTGCAATTACTTCACCCTCCTTGACCGAATCTCCAGGTTTAACAAGTGAATTAAAAACACTTAGGGTGTTCTTTCCTGATCCTGATCTTAAATGAATAGGAGAAATATCAACAACCTTTTTTGTTTTTCCAGTTCCACATTGTAATGATATTACCTCCCGAGTAACACTAAGAATTTTACCTGCACATGGGGCTCTCTTTATAAAGTTATCAGATAGAACTCCTGTTAAAATTGATTCGTATCCAGATTGAACTACGGGAGGTTGTGGGTTTCTTAATGGTAACATCTGTTTAGCTTGATTTGAAAGCATTATAACTCTTGCACCATCCGTATTTTCAAGGAATGGAATCATTGCAGTCGTCGTTGATAGCATTCCTGAACCTTCCTTATTTGTGATATTCTTTGTTGCGAATAAACCTCGTGAGGACGAAATGAGAGCATCAATTGTTAACTGTTGAACAATACCAACGTTGCCACTCTCAGGTGTATCAAGAGGATCAATATTCCCAAAATAAGAATCATGTATATTTCTGGAGTCGTTATGAATGGCACCTTTATCAGGAATACCACCAACCTTTTTACCAACTGGAGATATTCTTGTCATAGTTGACATTTCTTCAACTGGATTTGCATACTCCATATCAACAACTAATTCTGTCATAAGGAAGTCGCTTAATACCTTGGTTGGAGAAATACTAAATACAGCTTCTTCATTACCTGATAACACCTGCTCTTTGTAGACAGTATATGCAGCAAGAATTTGTTTTTGTGCTAAATGAACTAATACCTCAGAGTTTCTAATTCGTTGATTGCTAATATCATTTCTGCTAATCGTAAATCTATCAACAACCTTTTCTGCCATATACTTCATGATCATTTCAAGTTCAGTTGGTAATTGTTTATTCATCAATACTTGTTTAGCTACAGGATCAACAATATTTTGAAGATTTGAGTTGATTAAGAATGTTGAGTTAAGACGTCCTGTCATTTTAATAATCAGATTTTCAAAATATACATGTGTACCAAATTCAGCATCAACATTATATTGATAAAGTTTACCATGGATGAATCCCTGGCAAAGTTGTTTTTGTAGGTCACTTTGTACTTCTTTAAATACAATATAGCGTCCATCCTGAAGTTTAGCTGCGAAAGGTTGTCCAGATGGTTTCGCATCAACTATTTCGTATTTGATTTTATATTTTTTCAATGTTTCATCAAATCCAAAACTGAAAGAAAGTAGAACTATAAGAGGCATTTTATATGACATAAAGGCTTCTAAATATTTTTCACTTCTCAAATCCTTTGTATAGATTCTGAAAATAGAATACGAGCTTTCAAATCTTGACTCGCCTGGCGCTGGAAATGTAATTGGATTTTGTACGATTTGATTTACCAGGCATTTTTGTTTTCCATTCAATCTGAAAACTCCTGTATTCGGATCAATACGAGGAAGTTCTATTTGAACATCGTGTTCATTACCAAACTCGTCTGTCATTTTTATAGTAGCAATTGACAAGTCTGACTTCATTAGTTCGCCTTGTCTTTGAGGTTTATCAGCAAATGTAATACTTTTAAACTTCAACGGAATCTCTTTTGACTCTAAAACTTTAAATGAATTTGTTAAATCTTTTTTCAGATTTATCTTAAAGTCAACCTGTCTCTTTTCATATACATGCTCAGGAGATTTCCCCCCAACCATTTTCTCAGGTGAGTATACCTGAACTCTTATATCAGTACTTAAATTGACTGTTTTGACTGGCTTTAACAATTCATTTGAAAAGTTTTTGTCAACAGCTTTTAATGCAAGTTTCTTTCTATCCTTTGGTATATTCCTTGATATAGACATTGCTTTATCTAAATCACCGCTAACTCCGTATAAAATTGAAGTCGTTGCCACATCCCTTACATCTTCAGGTGTTGCATCTCCGGACGAAATTTTAACAACTTCATCAGGATTGGTTTCAAGATAATCTTCAACCGCACCTGCTACCTTATCTGAATTTTCTGGATCGATGTCTTTGGAAACAGCCTTTGAAACAATTCTTGCAGCTTTCTTTGTTTCATCTTCAAGTTCTTCTTCTCCAGACACACCCTTAATATTTCTTATATAATGAGATACCCTTGGAAACTTATACTCTCCATCTTTAACAAGCAAACGATATCTTGTTGATCCTGTATCCAAATAGTTTATTAACATATGATCAAAATCGAATGTGCCGTCTTTCATTCCTCTTAATACAGGAAATATTTTTTTATTGATAAATGAATTTACATCTTTCGATAAATCAACTGAATAGAACAATACTTTTTGATAATTATCTGGGAAAGCATTTGCCATTTGATTTAGTATATTGGTAATAAAGAAACCAGCTCTCTGTCTATATGAAGCTGGTTTGTAAACTAAATCAATTGCATTTGTATATTGAGACAAATCAATAATTAAATTCCTACCAGGCGGTACTTTTTGTTGCATTGTATAAGGAATAAGTCCAAGAGATCTATATATTTTCCTCAAGTCCGCTGTTAATCTTGTACGTGGTATTTTAGTTACTGGGACAGCCACAATTCGCATATCAGGTATTTTCAAATTCAATTTTGGATAGTCATTTATAAAATTTGAATTTTCGGAAAAGTAGAATAAAATGAATGGCTCTTTTGCATTTTGCGGAAATCTTACACTATCAGTTAGATGTGTATATTGTTTCCATGATTTAAATTGAATCATTATTTCTTTTTCCCTTCTACCAATGTACCAGTTAATACTTTTTCAAGAATGCTTGGATCTCCGCCTTCTTCTGTAATTAAACCAGTTCTGATAGCTTCATTGATGTTTTCAAACGCCAACCCTTGAATAAAACTTGTCTTGAATACGATCTGTTTAATATTAATCATTATCGGATTCCATGTTTTTCCAAGTCTTGCTGGAATACTTGGATTTGTTTTGTCTCTTAATGCTTGTGATAGTAAAACCTCAAGGTGGACACTGTCCATATCCCTAAGAGGAGCATATATTTTAAATAACTTTAAGTATAAATGATTTGCATCTTTATAGATTTCACGCCCACCAAGTAGCCTTTCAACATATTGAATTTGGGCTTTTGTTTCGCCTGTCTCCATTGGAATTTCTAAGATTGTACTATTCTTTTTATATTCTAATTTTATAAACTCTTTCCCCACAAGTTCATATTCATAGACTTGAAGTTCAACTGGATAATCAAGAATGATATTAAACAATGCAGTTTCAAATTCAACTTTACATACGATGGCTCTGGCACGAAGTAATGTTTTTTCTTGGTTGAATGTTAAATCTCCTGATACTGGATAGTCAGATGTTGTAAGAGTTATAGTACAATCTTCAGTGCATGATAGTTGATTTTCATTCTGTTTCAATAATTTTCTTACGATTCCTTCATTTGCAAGAGGATCATTGCCAACTATATCTGAAATAACATCCCTTATAACAACATCAACGGCGCCACCTGTATGGAAGGTCTTCATGATTGTTTGTGTACCAGCCTCTCCTACAAGTTGTGCTGCCATAACTCCAACATAAGGACTTTTGTGACGCTCTAATAATTTTCCATAGCATGTATGGCACAATCTTGTGGATTCACAGAATACAGGAGTTCTTAGATAAATTTGATTTCCGATTTTGTAATTCTTAACATCAAATAATTGTGGAGTCCCGCCTTCGAGTACCCAACGACCTTTTAATCTTGGAGCTAATTCCTTTGTCAGTCTTAAATCAAGAGTTCGTTTTGTTTTACAATCTTTTAATTGTCTATCAACCTCAACACTATTTAAAACGTATGCTAATTTTCTGGCCATGTAACCAGTCTCTGATGTATTTAGAACACGGTCGATGATACCTTTTCTTGCTCCTGCTGCTGATGAAAAATATTCTTTATTTGTTAATCCATCAGCGAATGATCCTTTGATTGGGGGTAATACTTTACCAGTTGTATCAGCAATTATTCCTTTTGCTACTAGTAATTGCATGGGCTGTCTCCAACCTTTTCCAGCACCTGATTCAATTAGATCATATAACCCTGTTTCCTTTAGATGTTGTATCAATAGTTTCTGCATTTGTTTTATTAATAAGTCTGCTTCTTCTGTTGAAGCATTGGTTAGTTTTTGTTTGAGCTGTAAAATTTCAGACGGCAATTGAATATCATCTAATGAAACACTTGGAGCTACAATTGTTGCAAATTTGAATGCTGTATCTTTTAATTTTGAAAATGTTTTAATTGCCTGATCTTGACCATATTTTTTAAGTATAATAGGAATCATACTATTAACAATTTTCTTTGTGACCACTCCTTCAAAAAATGGAAAATCTGTTGGATATGCACTATTATAAATTGCTTTTCCCATAGTTGTATTTTTCTTTCTGTAAACAACTGGTATATAAGGATCAACCGCAGAATCTAAATCTTTTTGAGATACTGCAATTGGCGAAGTAGATTTCTGTACATTTTTTGTCATTGTGAATAAACCAACACACATTTCTTTTGAAAGTTCAAAGTTTACTGCTGTATCGTTTTCTCCACCCTCAGATCTCAACATACGACTTCTTACTTCATTTTGTGACTCATTTGTAATAGGATGATATATTGCCATCGTATCACCATCAAAGTCAGCATTGAATCCAGCTACCTGTAATGTGCATATTTGAACTGTATTGCCTCCGATCAGTATTGGGTGAAATGCTCTTACGGATTCAGCATGAAGTGCTGGATCTCGTTTTGCTAATACAAGGCGATTCATCATAGAAACTTCAGTTGCTGCAAATATAATATCATATAATTTTTGTGGGAGTTTATCTCCACCTTTAATAGCTTTAAACACCTGTTTAATGCTATCAATTGATAATTCAAAACCTGTAAACTTTTTAACTTCAATACTCAGCGGACCCGGATCCACTCTACCTGAATTGAACAAACGATGAATTATAAATGGTTCGAATAAACTGACTGCCATTCTCATCGGTATACCAATCTCATTTACTTTTAAATCTGGTCCTGGTGTAACGACAGCACGCCCTGAAAAGTCAGTACGTTTTCCAAGCAGTTGATTACGAATAAGTCCACGCTTCTTTTGAATTAACTTTCTGATAAATGTATCATGGTTGATAACCGCTTTCTGTAGTTCAAAATTTAACAAGTCAAATAGTGGACCGGAGCCTGCAGCGCTTTTGATTTGATATGCTCTTCGTATAATAGTAACATAATAATCATTCAAAGGATCTACGACCCACATACCTTTCTCATCTTGATAAGCATCACGTTGAATTGGGGGAATTATTGGGAGTACATTAAGGAATAACGTATCGTTTTTATATGCTTCTTTTAACTTTATAACGAACTTATCCCGAGAATCAGTGCCCCCTCTAAATTTTATCTTTGGGAATAACTTCATAAATTCTGATATTCCAGTTACTCCATCAGGATCTGGTATCATCTCTCCCTTTGAAGTTACTGAGAATGTTTCTTGAGCAGAAATAAACATTTCGAGTTTTCTGTCAAGTTGTATTAAAAGCATATAAGCAGTTGGATGTATCACAAATGCGTTCAATTCAACATATGAAAATGTTTTCTTTCTTTCAGGAGATTCCTCAGGACCAAAGATTAGTTCAGAAAAAAGACCATCAGGGTGAAACTCACCAGGTTTAGAAAAAATCTCTGTTGTGGTGACGGATTTCAACCCCTTCTTGAAATTATTAAGATTCAGAAAATTAATCATGGATTACCTATCGCCGAAAGCATCTGTTTTGTTAATATCAAGATACGATTTGATATTTTTGAACATCCTTGTTACCTTTGCTTTTCTTGCTGCCGCAGAGGCTGGTTTTGGCACGGTTTTTATAAGAGTACTATGTCTATGGTTTAGTTGATTCAAAACTGATTGTAGTGTGTTTATATCAAACTTTCCAGAGTCATCATCCATAAATTTCTGCACAACCTTTAAAGATACAGCAATTACTTTAGGATCTTCCATGCCAGCCCTATTGCAAATAGGCAGAAGGTACGGTGAAGTATCCCGTCCGATTGGGAGTAACTTTAGAAAGCATTTTGGTTTTTCACCAGCAAGTCTATCTCTCAGATCTTTTTTCATTAAGTAAGATAGACTGTTTTCTGGGTTAACTAAGTTGTTTGCTGTTCTAATTAATTCTGATAGTTGTTTAAATTCTTCTTTTAATTTATCCATTTGTTAAAAACCTCCGACGAAATGGGTATGGCATACTATTTTATATTTGTTCTCAAAATATAGTGATAAAAAAATGGAGCGGGGGAGTATGTGTTCCTTCGGTTAACTAGTATTCCTAAGGAGTCCCCCGCACATTTTAAAAGTCAGCGTTCATGTATTTTGTCATTTCGTCAATTTCAGCCTTCATACCATTAGAAAAATAAGACGTATAGAACTTTATCATGCCACTTTCGATCTTTGAAAGAGGAATTCCGCCTAATCTTTTTCCTGTAAGAATATCACAGAAATCAACTCGAGATACCCTTCCAATGAAATGGCAAAGTAATGTATGAGGCAGTATCTTTGTGGTAAAGCCAAAGAAATTTTGTGTATCGTCTTGGGCTTTAAGATAATCATGAACTGCTTTGATCTTATATGTTGTACTCATTGATGGGCTTTTCATTGGAAAGAAATTCAACAATGAAAACAGATCTTTGTAATCAGCCCCAAATACCTTTCTAAATAATACTTGTATATAAACTGAAATTACCGCAGCGTGCTCAGGTGAAAGTGTCTTGAAATGATGATAAGGAATTTGAGTCATTTGCGATAATACAGGATATACCAATGTTTCAGATAATGGAGAAATGAAATTGATCTCAGATGCCCGCTCATGGAACGCAACTATAAATTCATCGCTTTCAGTTTTCTCCGTTGTCATTGTGGTTTGTCTTTGAAGCAACTCATATATTTTTTCATATGCGATACTTTTCAATCGCCCAAGGGTATCATTATAACTATACGTCTTTAAGTTATCGGTATTAATCCCTTGTATGTCTTCTGTTGAGATACTATCATCATAAACGATAGATCCCTTATATACTGAACGTAAAAACCATTTAACTGATTCATCAATAACACCAACAAAATAGGTGATTGGGTTTTTATCCTGTTCACAAAGGATCAAGATATTATTCATAATGAAATTAAAAATTTCAACTATGTGTATTCCAATATCTTTTCCTTGAACATTTTTGATATACTCCCACATAAATCTATCTGTTAGATTATATCTGAATGTTTTGGTTTTGATAACATCGTAAATTTTTCTTATGATCTCCGTTTCCACAACTATTGTTGCAAATTGATTATAGACATCTCGGTGAAGCTGTTGCCCCAATTTTAAAAATTCATTGTTTGAGATAACTGAATAAATCTTAAGATAGCTTGATAATCTTATAATATGCTCAATTTCGTGTGGTTCAAAAAGTATGGAGTTTTTCTTTACCTTTGTTAAGTCAACAAATTGACTATAATCAAACTCCGTGGAATCAAGATACTTATCAACATACTCTCTGATTTGAGGGATACTATCAAGTACAGCCTTCGATCTTAGGGTTTCGTCTTGACAGTCAGTCAGAAATTTCACAAACCAGTTGCTGAATCCTTCTCCTGCATGTTCAGCAACTCTCTCGATAAATTTAGTCACAATAAAATATTTATTGGTGACGGAAGAAGGTGAGAGAAAAATTTTGATTGGTTCATGATCCTCAGCAATAACTGACCATTCTTTCGGTCCATTCTGTTCAATTCGTAACAAAATAAGTGACCTCCTTTGGATGTTTGAAAGCAGTCCAAAGATAGTGAGCGGTTACTATCAATGGACTGCTTCCGGTTGAGTCTCTATGGGGGTTGCCAGGATAGAGACTCAAACTGATAAAAAATAAAATATTCAACGAAAACACTCTTACCATGTATTAGTAATTAATATATATAGTTAAATTCTTTGAATTGGATTTTTATGTTCGATGTCTCTTGTCAACATTTCTTTGACAAACTCGTCATGCAGTTCTACTATTTGATTAATGAACACTCTATTAAGTGGTTTGTGTTTAATTGCATTTTTATAAAGCATGTGGGTCTTACGATGATAATCTAATATCAATTTATCATGTAACAATCTCGGTGGGTTCTTCTTTAAAAGTTTGAGAGTACTGAAACCTTCAATTTCAAATAATCTCCGTTTCATGAGTTGTTTAACTTGTTCTTTTCGTCTCTTTTGACAGCAAGCCATATATCAAGTTCCTTTAAACATATCAAGGGCATTTTTAAATACTTCTTTCGGAACAGTTGTTGTACCTGGTTGTGTAACTACATGAGCAGCACAAACATTTGCAATCATTGCTGCTTGCACAGGATGAAATCCCATTGACAAACATATTGACGCTACAGCAATAACTGTATCACCAGCCCCTGAAACATTATATACTTCAACTGGGGTTGATTCAATTGGCCATGTTTGATTAGTGGTTCTGTCATATAAGGTCATTCCAGCACTACCCTTTGTCTCTAAAATGAACTTCACATTTCTTAAGGAGTATTGTGATGAAAGTTGCATAACCTCCCATTCTTTTTCATTTGGTGTAATCATAAATGCATCATTATATAAGAAACCATTGATTGGTTTTGGATCAACTATAATGTCAGCATTTTGATGGTCCTTCAAAAAATCCATAATGCCTTTACCAACTACGCCTTTTGCATAATCAGAAACAATTACGCTATCATAATTATCTCTACACCTTTCTTTAAATTTTTCAATAAGTTTGTCTCCGTGAACTTTTTCAACAGTTTCTCTATCAATTCTTAACATTTGAACTTGACGTTCATCAGCTATTATTCTTTCCTTCACTGTTGTTTGATTTGAACCGTAAACAAGTAAATTCCCAGCACCGATTCTATCAAGTTCCGTTTGAATCCTGGTTCCGTTTGAATCAATCCCAATTGATGCTAAACAATCAACTTGCGCCCCAAGTTCCCTAAGGTTTCTCACAACATTTCCACAGCCACCCAATGTATGGTATTCCTCATTAACATGTACAATGGGTACTGGTGCTTCCGGTGATATCCTTGTTGCGTTTCCAACTACATATTTATCTAGCATAATATCACCAACAACCAACACTTTCACATACTCTAATTGTTTCATATAATTCCGCCTTTCAAAATTTTTATGGCAAAAAAAGGAGCGATACTCTGCTCCTTTTTATTTTGTTCTAACTTCAGGAATGAAGCAACCCGGATTAGTCTTGGGTACTTCCTGCTGATGTGTGATTGCCGGTTTGAATCGGCTCGGCCTTTTTCACAACTGTGGTAGTCGCAGCGGCCGGTTTTACTTCGGCTTTCGGCTCGGCTTTCTTTTCGATAAGCTTGCCGACGATCTTGGTCGGGGATTTCAGAACATTGGCCTGAATCCAAGGTTTGTCTCTCATGCCGGCCCAGGCAGTTGAGTATCCTGTTCCACCTGTGGCAATACCCATCGTTCCTTGACCATTTCCTAAATTAGAGGCCATGGTTGTATTGAAACCAATTCCCCAACCGGAGGTCTCGGTATCACGGGCGGCGCCCTGTGCGGTAATCTGAAGAACATCCGCACCATCACGGATAGCATCCAGAGCAGCTCTGGCAACGACTTCCAACATGGAGGTCTTGCGATCATCTGCTTCGGAGGTGGCATAACCAATCAGTCCATGATCGGCCTGAACGGCGGTGGTGGCGATGATTTTGATCCAGCGAACTTCTTTCTTTTCGTAGGAAGCACGGACTTGCTGATCTGGTCCACGAACGACTTCCAGCTCATGAATGATGTCCGTTCCCTTGGCGACGATTTGCTCCAGTGCACCCTCGCTGAACACATTACCATACTGCAGCAATGTCTCGACTGGGCGGAACTGGGAGGTGGGCAACGGTTTGCCGTAATAATTGATGACGGGGCCATACTGAACCTGACCCGGAATCGGGAAGCCGCGATCCATGGCTTCACTGGTATTGGTTGAATGATCATCAAACTTGATGTCCTGAGATTGACCCTGGTTATTGTTGGCATTGGCAGCGGCATCGGCAGCTGCATCGGCAGAGATATCAGCCATTGCCGGGATGGTAAAGAAACAAATTGTTGCTACTGCAAGAATGATTGTTAGTGCTTTACGCATAACGGATTCTCCTTATTTCAAATTTATAGGTTTATGTGTATGTGTGAATCTTGATAATTAAACTAAGTCTATGATATCCAAGGATGAATATCATAGACTTTTCAAACTAGGTAGGAATCATGAGGTAAATGATTACTTGCTGGTTACGGACATATAACCGGAAGACTGCACGACCACAGCATTTTCATACTGGGTGATCTGCGTGGCGGTTCCACCTTGGGCAATACCCTGGTAGTCTTTACCGATGTCCTTGGATCCGGCATAAGAACCGGAGGCTGAAGCATTGGCCGAAGAAGGATGAATGTATCCAACCTGGTTGGCATTCAGTTCAAGGGAGCCAGCGGCAATAAATCCACCGTCTACACATACAATGCCAAAACCGCTTCGATCCGTAACGACATTGGATTCAACAGTTGTTGCGACATATCCGGCACTGGAAAGACCTTCTCGCACGCCTTTGCCAAGACCTTGGGTGTTGACTATGGAGCCGGTGCGATCTGATCTGACATTAGTTTCGCCAGCGATAAACAGATTGACTGTGGCTTCGGCGGTACCAAGAGCAATAACTCCAAGATTAGCTTCATATCCACCAATACCACCCTGAACACCCTTAACATTGGTAGTTCCGAAAGTGGCCGGTCCCAGATTAATGGCTCCGGCTTCTGCTGCAGTTGCTTCACCTGTGATGGCGTGGAAATCTCCAGCAACATAACCAAGTGCCTTCATTCCGAGTTTAAGATCATTGTCAGTTGAACCAAATGCACTGGCATCTGTTGCCACTCCACCATTCGCACCGAAGAACAGAAATCCATCACGATAGGAGCTGGAGTTGGTTTCGGCACCCGCTGCTGCATTGGCGTCTGCAGGATCCTGGGCAGAATTGATGTAGCCTGAACCGAAGAGAAATCTTCCTTTGGCATCCGTTTCAGAGAACGCACCACTGATGGCGCCACCATGGGATTCAGCACCCCAGGTCGGGATCAAACTGCCGGTAAACGCACTGTCGGTATCAACCATGGGACCTGCTGTGCTTTCAAGGTCCACGTTCAGTTTTCCACCAAAACCTGCAACTGCATTTCCGACACCGAACATAAGAGCGACACTTAAAGTTAACGCGAGTAATGATTTTTTCATTTGTAAATCCTTTCAAATATGTGTTAATAAAAAGTTAAATTAATCTAACGACCAGACAAAACTACGACTCTGAGAAGAATGCCGATCAGTTGGAGATATTGTTACTCCGTATTGCGTCTCTGATGATTATAGTTCTTTCAACGGGATTGAGTTGGTCTCCCTCTTTCTCCGTATCAAGATGAGCGGCTCTTCCGTTGGTGTCCTCAACATCTTCGGGCTGAGTAAAATTGGGTATTGATGATACAACTTCCTGCGGTTGATCCGTGGTTGTGTTATCCTGCGCGGATACTATCCCAATGTTGACACCAATGAACAATGCGATTACCAATACTGCTAACAATTTTTTAATCATACGCTTTTCCTCCTGTTAAATTTTTAACCTCCTTCATTGTTAATTTTACC
>Ga0307375_10000174_pt1 | contig 88041 bp, 87 predicted proteins | sample TR1MG_FD_202531 | JGI IMG/M metagenome (GOLD analysis project Ga0307375, IMG submission 202531) | Soil microbial communities from Risofladan, Vaasa, Finland - TR-1 | ecosystem: Environmental > Terrestrial > Soil > Coastal area > Acid sulfate soil | place: Finland: Risofladan, Vaasa | collected... | reverse complement strand
CCTGCACCGCACCCCCTTCCTGTCCGAGACGATTGAAGGGCTGGAACAGCTGCGCGATCTTCTCTGCGGACAATCCTGCACCGGTATCGCGCACACTGATATGCAAGTGGTTCGCCGTATTGGTGTGATACGTCACCTCGACCGAGCCTTGCGCCCGGTTGTATTTGATCGCGTTGGAAAGCAGGTTGACGATCACCTGCTTCAAGCGGGTGCGATCGGCTTGGACAAACAAAGTGTCGTCTGGCGGCGGGAATTTCATCTGGATGCCGCTTTTTTCTGCCTGCGATTCGGTCATTTGCCGGCAATCATTCAGTTTGACGGACATCTGTATGGCTTCCAGATTGAGCGACAGTTTGCCGGACTCGATCAGCGCGAGATCGAGGATCTCGTTGACCAGCTCCAGCAGATACCAGCCCGCCTGGAGGATCTGCTGGATACGCAATTGCTGGCTGGGCGTCGGCAGCGGGGAACCCGACTCCAGCAATTGGGCGAAACCGAGGATGGCGTTGAGCGGACTGCGCAGTTCATGGCTCATGCTGGAGAGGAACTCTGATTTTGATTTGTTGGCTTTGTCCGCCGCAAACCGTGCGCTCGCAAGTTCGAAGTTCCTGTCGCGCAGCATATGATCCAGCTGTATCTGTTCGGAAATATCGACCAGCGTGATACGCAGCACAGGTGCTGCGGCAGCAGCCGCGATGAGCCGGCTATCCAGACGCACATCAAAACGTGTGCCATCCTTGCGCAGCAGCGTCAGTTCTCCCGGATGGTTATCGTGTTGATTGAACGCATGCCCGATGTAGTGCTGCCAGCGGTCCTGATCCTCCGGCGCGACGATGCGCGCGAAACTGCGGCGCAGCAATTGCCTGCGTTCTTCCCCCAGCATCGCGGCACCGGTCAGGTTGATGGCGGTGATCTGCGCCTCCTGCGACAGGGTGATGTAACCGACCGGAGCGAATTCATACAGATCGACATAGAGGTCATGGGCTTCCTCGAGCGCGATGTGGGTACGCCGCAATTCCTCGTTCTGCATCTCCAGTTCGATCTGGTGCACTTGCAGTTCGTGCAGCAGCTCCTCGGCCGGGCGCACCGGCTTGACAGGCGTTTCCGCACTGTCGAGTCGGGCTTCGGCCTTGATCCGCAGCAGTTCTTGTTGATCGTGTTTCTCGCTCATCATATGTTCGCCTGTGAAACCGATTCCATCGCCAGCAGGATCATCCGGGTACCTCCGCCACTGTCAACGATGCGGCGTGCATTGAGCAGCATCTTGTGATGGCCGATGACGGGGAAGTCGTGCTCGACAACGAAGTCATCGAAACTATGGTCGTGCGGCAGGATCTGCTCCAGCAATTTTCTCAGGACGGGGATGTCCCACTGGCGGTTGCCCAGTTCGTAGATCAGCCGGCCTACGGTATTTTCCGGCATGACCTTGAAGGTGCTGTAAAAAGCCCGGCTGGCGGAGACCACCTGCAGGCTGCCGTTCAACACGACGAGCGGCTCGCGCACCGTATCCACGATGCCCTCGGCCAGTTTACGGGCCTGCAGCACCGCCGCTTCGTCGGCAACGCGCTGGCTGATATCGGTAAAGGTCAGCACCACGCCCTGGATCACGTTCTCCAGCGTGCGGTAGGGTTGCATGCGGGCCAAATACCAGACACCGTTCATGGTGCGCACCTCGCGCTCGCGCGACGTCAGGTCATCCAGCACGGCCTGTGCATCGGGCAGCAGATCGTCGCTGTCGATATTCGATTTGATGTCGTTCAATCCTCTGCCCACGTCCGAGGCGACCAGACGATAGACCTGCGCCGCATCGCGCGTGTAGCGTTTGATATTGAGGTGCATATCCAGAAAGATGGTGCCGATGTTGATGTTGTCGAGCAGGTTTTTCATGTCGTTCTGCATCCCGGCCAGCTGCTCGATCTTCGATTGCAATTCGGTATTGACGGTGACCAGCTCTTCATTGAGGGATTGCAACTCTTCCTTGGAAGTCTCCAGTTCTTCATTGGTCGATTGAAGTTCTTCATTGGTCGATTGCATCTCCTCGTTGGTGGACTTAAGCTCTTCGTTGGAAGCCTGCTGTTCCTCGATGGTGGCGTGCAGGTTTTCCTTGGTATAGGCCAGATTGCGCTCGAGTTCCTCGATGTGGGCTGCGCTAAGCGATTTGCTCGCCCGCTTGCCGGGAACCGCCTTCGCGCCCTTGCTCTTCCCCGCGGCTGCACCTTGCACGTCCCGAAAGCTTACCAGCAGCAATCCCCCGCCCGCTTCGGCATCGTGCAGCGCGTGCACGCTGAGGCTCACGCTGTGCAAGTCATCGCTGGCACCGAACGACAGTTCCCGGTTCAATGTTGACTCGTCCTGGCTGGCCGCCCGCTGGATGGCGCTGCGCAGTTCCAGTTGCAGCCCTTCGTGCGCCATGTCGATGACGTTAAGCGTGGCCTGGCCGGGAGCAGGCCGCAGATATTTTCCGGTCTCGCCGTGCACGTAGAGAATGTTGCCATTCAAATCGGTCACCACCGAGGCAGGCGCGTAGAACTGCAGCAGCGCCCGTTTGGCGAGTTCGGCGAAATTGGTCTCAACGGTTTTTTGCATTACCTGCTCCCGGGCTTTGCCATGCTTGTCCGCAGCCCAGGTCAGTCCGCCGGCAAGTACGGAGCGGGTCGAAGCGATGGAGTGGGTGGCGCGGTAGATCTTCCACTTGCGATTGATCGGCGTGAACAACTCATGATGATTGCCGATGCTCTCGGAGGGCGACAGGAGCAACACACCGTCCTGTTTGAGCGAGTAGTGAAAGGTCGGGATGAGGCGGTTTTGCAGTTCCGGCTCAAGATAGATCATCAGATTGCGGCAGCTGACCAGGTCGAGCTTGGTGAAAGGCGGGTCCTTGATGACGCTCTGGATCGCGAACACCACCATCTCGCGGATCTCTTTCTTGACGCGGAATCCGGCATCGTCCTTGATGAAGAACCGGCGCAGGCGTTCGGGTGCGATGTCCTGGGCGATGTTGGGCGGATAGCTGCCGGCGCGCGCCACGGCAATCGCGTCTTCGTCAAGGTCGGTCGCGTAGATCTGGATCTTGAATTCGCGCCGTGTCTCGTCCATCAGTTCGCGCAGCAATATGGCGATGGAATAGGCTTCCTCACCGCTGGCGCAGCCCGGCACCCAGACACGAACCACATAGCCTTCCGGTTTGCCGGCCAGGAGCTGCGGCAGGATGTCATTGCGCAGTGTATCGAAGGCCTCCGGATCGCGAAAGAAACTGGTGACGTTGATCAGCAATTCCTTGAACAGCGCTTGCATCTCGGCCGGTTGCTCTTTCAGATAGCGGGCATAGACCTCGGCGTCCGCGATCTCGTGCTGCGCCATGCGCCGTTCGATGCGGCGACCGATGGTGCTCTTTTTGTAGAGCGAGAAATCGTGGCCGGTGCTGCTGCGCAACTGCATCAGGATGCGGTTGATGCCGTTTGCCGCAGCCGGCGCAACGAGCGATGGGGTCTGTTGCGTGGCAACCGCCAGATGGCGCACCACGGATTGCAACGCTTCCGGCATCTTGTCCGGCGTCATCACATGGGTGGCATAACCCGCCCCGATGGCACTCGCAGGCATGCCATCGTATTTCGCGCTGGCCGGTTCCTGTACCAGCGATACGCCCCCGGCACCGAGGATGGCGCGCAGTCCCAATGTGCCGTCGGTGCCGGTACCGGAGAGGATGATACCGATCGCCCTTTCGCCCTGGTCCTCGGCCAGCGAACGCAGAAAGGCATCGATGGGCATGCGCCGTCCGCGCGGTTTCTCGGGCACGCTGAGCTGCAGTGTGCCGTGAAAGATCACCATGTCGCGGTTGGGCGGAATGATGTACACGTTATTGGGCATGACCGCGACCTGGTCTTGCGCCTCGGTCACCGGCATGGCAGTGGCACGTTGCAGAATCTCGGTGAGCAGGCTGGGATGATCGGGATCGAGATGCTGCACCAGCACGAAGGCCATGCCGCTGTCGGGCGCAACATGAGTGAAGAATTGTTCGAACGATTCCAGTCCGCCGGCGGATGCACCCACACCGACAACCGGGAACGATGCTGCGTCTTGTGCTTTTGAAATCCCGGCAACTCCGGATTTTTTGCTTGCCGCGGCAACTGTCTTCTCCGCAGACTTTGCTTTGTCTTTTGATTTGTCTGGCGGCGTCGTGTTCTTTTGTGCCGGACGTTTTTTGATGACCATAGTGACTCCCTTATGCCAGCTTGTGGGTCTGGACAGTTTTGGCTTGCTTGCTGTCGGCACCGGTATCGCTGAGCAAACGGTGGAACTCTTTCTTCACCACACCGTAGCACTCACAAGTATGGGACTCCAACCCCGAGCGGTCCAGCACGGTGATGTGACCCCGCCGGTAACTGATCAGCCCTTCGCGCTGCAGGTTGCCCGCGGTTTCCGTAATGCCTTCGCGGCGCACACCGAGCATGCTGGCAATCAGTTCCTGCGTCATGGTCAATTCACTCGATGGCAATCGGTCCAGGGTTACCAACAGCCAGCGGCACAATTGCTGCTCCACCGAATGATGCCGGTTGCAGACCGCAGTTTGTGACATCTGTGTCATCAGTGCCTGGGTGTAACGCAGCATCAAATGCATCATCGGCCCGGCCCGATTGAACTCTTCCATCATCAACTGCCCCCTGAGCCGGTAACCATGCCCCCCGGTTTGTACCGTGGCCCGGCTGGGGGTGGTATTGCCGCCCATGAAAAGTGAAATGCCGAGCACGCCTTCATTGCCCACCCCGGCAATCTCGGCCGTTGCGCCGTTTTCCATAACGTAGTGCAGGGACAATATGGCGGTCGTCGGAAAATAGACGTGGTGCAATTGCCCGCCCGATTCGTAAAGAACTTCGCCGAGCGGCATAGTGATCAATTCGAGATGGGGCGAGAGTCGCTCGAATACTTCCGCAGGCAGCGCGGCGAGAAGATAATTTTGGCTGGGAGTATGGCCTGCGGCTTTAACAATGACCATTTACAAGTTCTCCAGAGGGTGCGACCGACAACATCAAAATAAAAAATCAGCCAACCCATCAAAATCGGGACAACGTCAATTTTCCAATAGTACTCTTATAGCAGAATGAATAAGGGTGTATGTGCGTTAGCGCACAGAATCTTCCCGGACATGGGCAGAAGATGCATATGGGTGTTCCATCCTCCCCCTAGATGGGCACCTGATGCGACTTGGCCCGGCAACGGCATGCCCGTTCCGGGCCTCCTTTTGGGAAAAAATGCCCTCAAACAACGTGGTGGTGGTCGCCGGGTTCACCCGGCATCGTGCATGTCTTTGACGATCTGGTAGCACTGGCACGCGGCGGCTTCCAGACCTTCACCGTCGAGGATGACAATTTCGCCGCGGTTGTAACTGATCAGTTTGCGTTGGCGCAAGTCACCGGCGGCTTTGGTAACGCCAACCCGACGTACACCAAGCATATTTGCAAGGATATCCTGCGTCATATGAAATTGATTCGATCGCACGCGGTCGCGCGTCATCAGCAACCAGCGTGCAAGACGGGCTTCGATCCGGTGAAAGCGATTGCACGCTGCTGTCTGGGTCATTTGTATCATCAATTCGTAGATGTAGTGGTACACCTCCCGTTGCAATAGCGCACTGTGGTGAAATTCCTTGTTGAATTGCGCGGATGTCATGCGCAATGCCATCCCCGCGCCCTGCACCACGGCGTGCACCGGCGAATCGCTTACGCCAAGCGCCAATGGAATCCCGAGCATGCCTTCACGGCCAACCATGCCGACTTCCATTGCCTGATGTCCCTCAGCCATCGTGAGCAAAGACACCAGCGTATCGGTCGGGAAATAAACGTGGCTTATCGGTTCTCCGGGATGGTAGAGCACTTCGCCGGAAGTCAGCGTGATCGGTTCTAGGCGCGCAAGCAGCGACTGGCAGACCTTGTCCGGCAAGGCTGCCAGCAGACTGTTTGCGACTGGAACTCGAGTTGCAACTAGCATTGGGCAATCCTGTGTAGTGAGCAGTCTGGTGATTCCATAACCTGCAACGGAGATGCAAAGTTGCATCCCCGTTGCCGAAAACCGACGCTTCATTGGCAGCACACTCACGCCGTGCACCACGGCGAGCTGCGAGATGGTGTGAAGTTACAGCAAGGATCTTTTGCCGTATGTACGCTGGCACACACTGCCGCAAAGAAAACCGCCGCCTTCAGACAGGGGTTCCGGCTACCGCCCGGCAAAAGATTGAATGGTATCCAGCCACGGTATGCACCGGCCGTGGGAAATTGTTTGTCTAATGTGTGCCAGCGCACGGTGCACCTTGGACGCAAAGGCTATAAAAGCACCGTCGATGGGTGGTCTCAGTTCGGTTTGATCCTATGCTGGCCTGAAAAAACCGGGATGAAAATGTGCCTCCGTCGTAAAGAAAGGACACCAACGGTAAGGTCAGCGGTGAACTCACTCAAGGCTCTTATCCGCATGGGATTCTTGCCTAACTTTAATTTCGGCAATAACTTTTTTAAGGAGACTCATCATGAATCATCTTCAAAAACATCTATCCGCGAGCCTGATTGCACTGGCCGCGTTAACGGCGGCCCCGATGGCGGCATGGGCTGCAACCGCACCTTCACTCGGTACGGCGTCCGCTTTCTCGGTGCTGGGTACGGCTGTAACCACCACCGCTTCCACCATTGCCGGAGACGTAGGCTCCGCCGGCGCGGTCAGTTTAACCAGTTCCACCATCACCGGAAACCTGGTCTACACCGGCGTGCTCGCTAATGTTGGGAGCACGATTTCGGGGACGAGCTCCCAGCCGCTCAACCCTCAGGTTATAACTGACCTCAACAGCGCTTGGACTTCGGTCCAGTCCATTCCTTGCACCGACACTACTACCTTGGCTGGTGCTACGATTACGGGTCCCGTGACGCTGGCTCCAGGTGTCTACTGCACCAGTACGGCATTGACAGGAGCAGGTGTGTTGACCCTCGACGCGCGCGGCAACCCCAACGCGGTCTGGATTTTCAAGATCGGGGCGGCCCTCACCGGCACCGGCTTCTCGGTAGTGATGGCCAACGGCGGGCAGCCGTGCAATGTGTTCTGGGTACCCGGCGCGGACGTGACCATGACGACTTCGGCGTTCAGCGGAAACATTCTCGCGGCTGCCAATGGCGCTGGCTACGCCGCCGGTGGGTCCATCACCTTGAACTACGGGACCCTGGCCGGTCGGGCCTTGGCGAACACCGCCGTGACGATGACTGGCGCCAACGTTATCGGTTGCTCCGCACTGCCGGGTTCCTCCTCGACCTGCAAGGGCAATGATCACGATGAGGATAACGAAGGGCACCATGGTGATAAGGACCATGAAAAATGCAACCAGGGCGTAGGCAACGGTTCTGAGGGCTGCGATCCAGGTCATTCGGACAAGAACCCGTGGAGTTCGAACGATGAACACGGCGGCAAGCCAGGCGACCCAGGCCGCAAGGGTGGCAACAGGTAATCCTGCAATACCGGAACAAGAATAAAGGACCCGCGAGGGTCCTTTTTTTTGCGCCTTGTGTACGCTAGCGTACATACGCTTCCGGGTGACGTTTCTATACTTCCCAAAATCAGCAACAATCTATAAGGGAAAGTTTAGTGGGCAGGATTCCGATGGAAATGAAATTCAGTGCGGCCTTGTTGCGATATCGGCAACTGCATAACACTATTCAGCGGCAGGATGGCGGGATTCCGGAACCGGTTCCCACAAAACCAATACTTCCCGAAGAGCGTGTTAAGATATTGAAACAGGTATGACAAACATAAACTTTTTCATATTACCCATCAGTAACACTGGCTAGACACCTTGAGCACACTCTATATCCGCCTGGCTTCCAAGGCCGTCGCCGGCAGTGCGCCCCACTGGCCTGCCCTGGCTTGCCAGTTCGCCCTGGTATCGCATGGCAGTTCAATCGAACGCCAGGGCACCACAGCCTTGTCGGACTTGACCGACGCGATAGCCAAATCCCAACGCGTGGTAGTACTGTTAGCCGCCAGCGATGTCACCATATTGCGTTTGCAGGTGCCGCCGCTTTCAGCTGCCAGACTAAAGGCAGCCTTACCCAATCTGGTGGAAGACCGGCTGATCAGCGATATATCCGACTGTGTGGTGGTCGCGGGTGGCGTATTTGAAGGATTGCGCACCATTGCAGTGGTGCAGCGCGCGTGGCTCGACATGCTGGCCGATACATTGATCTCGCTCGGATCCCGCCATATCTCGGCATTGCCCGCACAATTGTGCCTGCCTTATGCAAATGAACAACCGGGCGGCGTGACCGCAGCCATCGTCGACCGGAATGATCCAGGCCAGAATACTGCTATCGACATGACACTGCGCCTGTCGGAACAGGACGGTATCGGTTTGGCGATCACGCCTGCCCTGAACCAGGGCGAAGGACCCGAACAGAATCAATCTGCGGTGCAGGAAGTCCTGCAGACATTATTAGCGGCGGTTCCACAAACGCCGATCACGCTGTATGTGCCTCAACCATGGGTGCGCGCTTACCAGGAAACGGTCAACGAAACTGCAGAGCTGGGCAAGCGTATCAGTGTATCCGCCGACAACTGGTCGCGCTGGATTGCCGGCGCCAATGCCGCCACACTGGACCTGATGACAGGACTGGGCAAGGCAACAGGTACCCGGATGGACTGGCGTCCGTGGCGCTGGCCACTGGGACTGGCTGCCTCGGTTCTGCTCATCAATGCCGGCGCATTGAATATCGGCTGGTGGCACATGAAGGGTGAATCCCGTTCATTGCGCACTGCCATGGTTCAGATCTACAAGTCGGCTTATCCGAAAGAGTCCGTGATCATCGATCCCATCGCGCAGATGCAGCAGAAGATCGCGATAGCCAAACACGATTGGGGGATGCCCGCACCGGACGATTTTACGGCGATCACCGCCGCCTTTGGCGAGGCTTGGGCCGGTGCCGTCACAGCGGCGGGAAAATCAACCGCGATAGCCTCAATCGAATATCACGATCGCAGCCTGTTCGTACACCTGAAGCAAGGTGGCGAGGCCCCGACACAACAAATACAAGCCGCACTGGTTAAACGCGATCTGGCACTCGACCTTGCGCCCGAACAATCAGGCGCTGTCGTCTGGCAAATCAGGAGCAAGAAATGAATCCGGCCGGCCTGCTAAATCAATTCAGCCTGTCGTTCTCGGAATTCTGGGCAGCGCGCGATGCGCGCGAGCGGGCTATGCTTTCCGTAGCTGCGCTGGTCGTGACATTTGGCCTGGCCTATGCCCTGCTGATCGATCCGGCACTGACCGGTCGCGCACGATTGAACAAGAGTCTGCCCGTTTTGCGGCAGCAGGTGGCGCAGATGGAGGCACTGGCCAAACAAGCTTCGGTGCTGTCCGCAAAACCCGTTGCGCCATCAATATCAATGTCAAAAGAAAACATCGAAGCAGCGCTTGCGCGTAACGGCCTGAAGGCGGAAAGCGTGATGCTGAGCGGCGATTTTGCCAAGGTGCAACTCAGCGCAGTGTCTTTTGCCAACACCCTCTATTGGCTGGATGATATGCAAAAGACCGCGCGGCTTTCCGCGACCGATGCCAATATCGTCGTGCTGGATAAACCCGACATGGTCAATGCGACATTTACGTTGCGTCAACCCGCGCATGAATAGCCAGGTTTGGGACGGATATAAAAAGGTGATGCATTGCGCCACATAATGTTATGGTTGCTGGCAGGCATAGTCAGTATCGCACTCACCATGCTGATGTTTTTTCCGGCGACCTGGCTGGCGTCCATGGTGGAAAAACAGACCGCGGGCCGCTTGACGCTTGGTGATGCGCATGGCACATTGTGGCGCGGTTCGGCATTCATTGGGGGCGCAGCCAGCGGCAGCGATCCGCTGACACCGCTGTTGCCGGGACGCTTCTCGTGGCGTTTGTCGCCGATGGTATTGTTGGGTGATGTGGATGCCGAACTGGAAAATGCCGAGGCATTGTCGCAGCCGGTCACCGTGACGGGTAACTGGCATCAATGGAAAGTGAGTCCGGGGGCGATTTTATTACCGGCAGAACGGTTGGCCGCATTGGGCGCACCGCTGAATACGATACAGCCGTCCGGTCAGATGCGCTTGTCATGGGAACCGCTGCAATTGACGCTGCAGAATAAAAACATCGGGATGGTCGGCGCTATGAAACTGGAAATGAATGATATCGGATCGCGGCTTTCGCCGATCAGACCGCTGGGCAGCTATGAGTTGGCATTCGACTGGCACGGTGCCCAGGCATCCGTGACACTCAAGACAGTCAAAGGGCCAATGCTGTTGAATGGCTCAGGGATGTTCGCCGACGGACGCATGCAGTTCTCCGGCACGGCGCAGGCAGAAGCGGGACAGGAACAGAGGCTGGCGAATTTTCTGAATTTGCTGGGTCAACGCCGCAGAGTGGGCGACAAGGATGTTATAGCGCTAGAGCTCAAATGATGAAAAATATATCGCCCAAAAATAGTATGCCTGAAACTCCCCGGAGCGCGTCAACTTGGGGATGCCGGAGTGCCGCAATAATATTGCTGCTCGCTGCAGTTTCCGTGCAGCAGGCGCTGGCGCAGGATCCGGACACGGAAGTGGTCGCCGGCGCCAGCCAAACCGCTGGCACCAGTACAATCTCCGCCGCCAGCCAGGCCGCAAATGCAAACAAGGACACAGGCGCGAACAAGGGCACGCTCAATTTCGTCGATGCGGATATCGAATCGGTGATCGCGGCGGTCGGCGATTACACCAATACCACGTTCATCATCGACCCGCGTGTCAAAGGCACGCTCACGCTGGTATCCGAGAAGCCGCTCACCAAGGCCCAGGCATTTCAGCTGCTGGGCTCGGTATTGCGCTTGCGCGGCTACACGATAGTCACCGGCAGCGGCTATAGCAAAGTGGTGCCTGAAGCCGATGCCAAGCTGCAGGGTGGCCCTCTTCAACCCAATTCCGGCCAGGCCGGCAGAGTGCACGGCGACCAGATCGCGACGCAGGTCTTCCGTTTGAATTTTGAATCCGCGGTCAATCTGGTGGCGGTATTGCGCCCGCTGATCTCGCCCAACAACACCATCAACGCCGACCCGACCAACAACACGCTGGTCATCACCGATTACGCCGATAACCTGCTGCGGCTGGGCAAGATCATCGCGGCGCTGGATGGCCCCGCCAGCAGCGACCTGGATGTGGTGCCTATCCGTTATGCGGTCGCCACCGATATTGCCGTGATGGTCAACCGCTTGCTTGAGACCAGCGGAACACCCGCAGGAAATGCCATCAGTGTGCTGGCTTATCCTCGCACCAACTCGGTCTTGGTGCGCGCCCCGTCGGAAGCCCGCGCTGACCTGGCAAAATCGCTGATCGCAAAGCTGGACCAGCCGACCGCGCAGCCGGGCAATGTACACGTGGTCTATCTGAAAAACGCCGAAGCGACCAAGCTTGCGCAAACCCTGCGTGCCGTGGTTTCATCGGACAGTTCCGCGATCAGTTCGGCAACGCCATCAACGCTATCGACCCCATCATCGCCATCCTCGCCCTCTCCTGTTCATGCATCGCTGAGCAGCGGCGGATCCGCCGGATTCATCCAGGCCGATCCAACCACCAACACGCTGATCATCACGGCCAGCGAGTCTGTCTACCGCGACTTGCGCACCGTGATCGACAAGCTGGATGCACGCCGCGCCCAGGTTTATATCGAATCGCTGATCGTCGAGGTGGATGCAAACAAAGCGGCCGAATTGGGCGTGCAATGGGCCGGTATGTCGGGCAATAGCAGCAGCGGTACCCGAATCGGGGGAATAACCGGATTTAGCACAGCAGGCAACAATCTGATCAACCAGGCCGCGGCAAAAGCGGCCGGCACCGTTCTGCCGCCGGGCAGCGGCCTGACCCTCGGCATTCTTAACCAGTCCGGCCTGGGCGCACTGGCCCATGCGCTCGAATCGGACACCAGCGCAAATATCCTGTCCATGCCCAACCTGATCACGCTGGACAACGAAGAAGCGAAGATCATCGTCGGCTCTAATGTGCCGTTCATTACCGGCCAGTACACCACGGCGGCCTCGTCTGGCGGCAGTGCGGGCGTGAACCCGTTCCAGACGGTCGAGCGCCAGGATATCGGCTTGACGCTGCAGGTGAAGCCGCAGATATCGGAAGGCGGCACGGTCAAGATGTTGATCCATCAGGAAACATCGGCCGTTACGGACAAGACCAATCCAGCCGGACTCATCACCAGCAAACGCTCGATCGATACCAACGTGCTGGTGAATGACGGACAGATCATCGTGCTGGGCGGCCTGATCGATGACAACATGCAGGACAGTGTCGAGAAAGTGCCGGTGCTGGGCGATATTCCGATCATAGGCGGTTTGTTCCGGTACAAGACGCGCAGTCATGTCAAAACCGATTTGATGGTGTTCCTGCGGCCGACCATCATACGCAACAATGAAGAAAGCGTGAGCCTGGCCGGTGATCGCTACGATTACATCCGCAATGCGGAAATCGCCGGACGGCCGGAAAAGACCACCTTGCTGCCGAACATGGGCGCAGCCCAGTTGCCGCCGCTGCAGGATGGCCGCATGGTCGGCGGACCCCTGGTTAATCAAACACAAACCGGGGTCAAACAGGCTGAACCTGCCGCTCCGGCCAACGCGCCCCAGGCGCTTCCACAAAACCCTGCTCCGCAACAGCCTGCCGCAGTGGCAGCACCCCAACAGTAAGTCGCAATGGGGAATTCTGCGATGGACGCACGCCTACTCCCCTACGCATACGCCCGCGATTTCGCGGTGCTGGCGCAGCGCAGCGGCGCTGCGGACGGCCCTGTCGAAGTCTGGATATCGGATGCAACCACGCCGACTGCAATCGCGGAAGTGAGCCGCTGTTTCGGGCAAGTCAGGCTGAAAGCGATGCCGCGAGTCGAACTCGAGGCAGCAATCGCGAAAGCCTATGCCGGTTCGGGCGGCAACGCGGCACAGGTCATCGATGAATACGAATCCGATCTCGACCTGAACAAGCTGATGCTGGACATGCCGGCGGTAGAAGACTTGCTGGAATCCGCCGATGACGCGCCGGTGATCCGCATGATCAATGCATTGCTCACACAGGCGTTGCGCGAAGGCGCATCGGACATCCACATCGAACCGTTCGAGCAGATCTCGGTGGTGCGCTTTCGCATCGACGGCAGCCTGCGCGACGTGGTGAGGCCGAAGAAGGCGATCCATGCCTCGCTGATCTCGCGCATCAAGATCATGGCGCAGCTCGACATCGCCGAGAAGCGCCTGCCGCAGGATGGCCGCATCACGCTGCGCGTCGGCGGCAAGCCGGTCGATGTGCGGGTCTCCACCCTGCCCACCGGCCACGGCGAGCGCGCGGTGTTGCGCCTGCTCGACAAGGAGGCCGGCCGGCTCGATTTGCAGAATCTCGGCATGAGCGCGGATGTGCTGGCGCAATTCGACAAGCTGATCGCGCAGCCGCACGGCATTGTGCTGGTCACCGGCCCGACCGGTTCCGGCAAGACCACCACGCTGTATGCCGCGCTGTCGCGGCTGAATGCGACCTCCACCAATATCCTGACAGTCGAGGATCCGATCGAATACGAACTGAACGGCATCGGCCAGACCCAGGTCAACCCGCGCATCGACATGACGTTCGCCAAGGCGCTGCGCGCGATCCTGCGGCAGGATCCGGACATCATCATGATCGGCGAGATCCGCGATCTGGAAACCGCGCAGATCGCGGTGCAGGCATCGTTGACCGGTCACCTGGTGCTGGCAACCCTGCACACCAATGATTCCGCCGCGGCCGTCACCCGCCTGCTCGACATGGGCATCGAACCCTTCCTGTTGTCGTCGTCGCTGCTCGGCGTGGTCGCGCAGCGCCTGGTGCGCAAACTGTGCGAGCACTGCAAACGGCGTGACGGCGAATACTGGCACGAGGTCGGCTGCGACCGGTGCGGCCACACCGGCTATCAGGGCCGGGTCGGCGTGTATGAATTGTTGCTGACCACCGAGCAGATCCGCGCGCAGATCCATAACCGCGCATCGGAAGCCGAAATCCGTGCCACCGCCCAGCAGGACGGCATGCGCACCATGCGCGAGGATGGCGAGCGCTGGCTGGCGGACGGCACGACGACGCAGGCAGAGTTGCTGCGCGTCACCAAGGATTAACCCAGATTGTTCATCAGGCAAAAATTAGGTATTGTCGTAGGAGCCCGATTCATCGGGCGATTGATCTTCACGGCAATCGCGCAATAAATTGCGCTCCTACATGATAATTTCGAAGTAATGGATTATTTGGGATTAAGGACGCACTGTGCCAGCATATAGTTATGAGGCCGTCGATGCGGCAGGCGCCAGCAAAAAGGGCGTGGTCAATGCCGACAGCGCGCGCGCCGCGCGCGCCGACCTGCGCGCGCAGGGTCTGGTGCCGATCACGGTAGATACAATAACGGGCCAGCTCGACGAGGCTGGCCTGACCAAACGCAGTGCATTCGGCGATCATCTTTCCACGATCGAGCTGGCGCTGTTCACCCGCCAGCTGGCCAGCCTGCTCGAAGCGAGCCTGCCGCTGGAGCAGGCGTTGTCCGCGTTGCTGGAACAGGCCGAACGCACCTATATGCGCGACCTGGTCGCCTCGATACGCTCGGAAGTGATAGCCGGCGCATCGCTGTCTGATGCGCTGGCAAAACATCCGCGCGACTTCGCCGACATTTACCGCGCGCTGGTTTCATCCGGCGAGCAGATCGGCCAGTTAACGCGGGTATTGTCACGGCTTTCCGACTACATCGAGCGGCGCAATGCACTGGTGTCAAAGGTCAAGCTAGCCTTCACCTATCCGGCGATCGTCACTGTGGTGGCGTTTGCGATCGTTATCTTTTTGCTGACCTACGTGGTGCCGCAGATCGTGTCGGTATTTGCCAACACCAAACAGAAGCTGCCGTTCCTGACCACGGTGATGCTGGGTGTTTCGGATTTCGTGCGCAGTTACGGCTGGATCGTTTTGCTGGCTGTCATCGCGCTGGCATTTGCCTGGCGCCGCGCGTTGAAGAATCCCGCGATCAAGATGCGCTGGCATACCTGGCTGTTGAACGCGCCGCTGTATGGAAGATTCGAGCGCAGCCTCAACACCTCGCGCTTTGCCAGCACGCTGGCGATCACCACCGGTTCGGGCGTGCCGATATTGCGCGCGTTGCAGACCAGTCGCGACACGCTGACCAATGTCGCGATGCGCGCACAGGTCGAGGAAGCCGCCAACAGCGTGCGCGAAGGTGTCGGCCTGGCGCGCGCGTTGTCGGCGCACAAGCATTTCCCGGCCATGTTGATACACATGATCCGCGCCGGTGAAGTCACCGGAGAATTGCCGGCGATGCTGGAGCGTGCCTCCAACGCGCAGGAGCAGGATCTGGAGCGCCGCGCGATGACCATGGCCGGTTTGCTGGAACCGGCATTGATACTGGCAATGGGCGTGGTGGTGTTGCTGATCGTGCTGGCGGTGCTGATGCCGATCATCGAGATCAATCAGTTGGTGCGTTAATATATGATCAATTCCAACTTACATAATTGTAGGAGCGGGTTATGCCCGCGAACAAAAAAGCGATCGCGGGCATGGTCCGCTCATACATTTGTCCGGTCGAAATTTTTCGGGCGTTCGGCAAAATATTTATCAGCTTTGAACAAAATATTGATCGAGCGTGAATCAAGAGGAACGCAATGAAACGCTGGCCGCTTATTACAAGTTTTTTACTGTTCATCGCCCTGTGCGTATCGGCTGCGTATTGGGCGATGCAAATGTACAATCCACCCCTGCGCGCGGTCGCGGCACCGCCGCAAAGTGCCCAGGCTGCGCCTAAGCTGGATGCGGCGGCCGGCCTGCTGGGCGGTCATTCGAATGCAGTCGTCGCGAGCAATTTTCAGCTGAAAGGCGTGGTCGTCGCAGGCAACCCGGCAGAAAGTGTCGCGATCCTGGCGACCAACGGCAAACCGGCGCAGGCGATCCGGGTCAATTCGCAGGTACTGCCCGGTGTCACGGTCAAGGAAGTGAACAAGCGCTATGTGTTGATTTCCGATAATGGCGTGATGAAACGGGTTGACTTGCCTGCAGATGCGAAGAGGCAAATGAAAGTCGGCATTTCAACCAATGCGGCAGGTGCAGTTTCGCCACCGGCAAATCGGCAGGAACATCGGCCAGGATTTCGCTGATCAAATAGTTGTAGGGTGCGCTTGCGCACCAAACGAATTTTGCATGGTGCGCAAGCACACCCTACATAGCATCAGGTTGCAATATATTTAGTTACATTTATTGCTTGAACAAATAGCCTTGCAAAGACTTTTGCCTGCTTGGTCGTATCGTCGGACCGTCCTATGTTTTGCGTGCCATTTAGCGCACACATCATGACGCGGAATGTGAATTTATTATGAAGCATAGGCGCAACTGAATGTTGTTGACTTCTCAAATCCGAAAATGTAGTGTGCGCTTGAGTTGAAAATTCTCGCTTCAGATTGCCAAGTTTCGTGTCAGGTCCGTTTTTCAGTTTCGAATAGCTTTACCTGATGATTTAATTGATGATTTATTTTGCTTCTTGTATTTAACAAAAATAGGGGAAATATCATGAGTTCATTCAAATATCTTTTGGTAATGCTGTTCAGCATTGCCGTTGTGGCATGCGGCGGCGGCGGAGGCGGCAGCAGTGGACCTACCGTACCCGGCACACCAACTACCGTCACTGCATCTCCCAGAAATGCATCGGCAATCGTGAGCTTCACCGCACCGGCAAATAACGGCGGCGCGGCCATCACCGGCTACACCGTGACTTCCAACCCCGCTGGCGGCGTAGACAGCAATGCCGGTACAACCGGATTGTCACACACCATCACCGGCCTGACCAACGGCACGGCTTATACCTTCACCGTGGTTGCCACCAATAGCGTAGGCAACAGCGCATCGTCGACGGCGAGCAATTCAGTCACACCTGCGGCCACAGCTACCGTTCCCGGCGCACCGAGCGGCGCTGCCGCTACGGCTGGCAATACACAGGCTACCGTGACCTTTGCCGCACCTGCGAGCGATGGCGGTGCCGCCATCACCGGCTACACCGTGACTTCCAACCCCGCTGGCGGCGTGGACAGCAATGCCGCTACAACCGGATTGACACACACCATCACCAACCTGACCAACGGCACGGCCTATACCTTCACCGTGGTTGCCACCAACAGTGTGGGTCCCAGTGCAGCGTCGACGGCGAGCAATTCCGTCACGCCTACTGCGGCGCCCACCGCCCCCGGCGCACCGACCGGCGTTGCTGCCACGGCAGGCAACGCATCGGCGAGCGTGAGTTTCACCGCACCGGCGAGCGATGGCGGTGCAACCATTACCGACTACACCGTCACCTCCAGCCCGGGCGGCTTCACGAAGACCGGAACCGCCAGCCCGCTTACAGTCACCGGCCTGTCCAACGGCACGTCGTATACCTTCACGGTGGTGGCCACCAACAGCGTCGGCAACAGTCCGGCATCGTCGGCGAGCAATGCTGTCACGCCCGTCACCGTCCCCGGCGCACCGACCGGTGTCACCGGCGTCGCGGGTAATGCTCAGGTTACTGTAAGCTTTACCGCACCCGCGAACACTGGCGGTGCTGCGATCACCGGCTACACCGTGACTTCCAACCCCGCTGGCGGCGTAGACAGCAATGCCGGTACAACCGGATTGACACACACCATCACCGGCCTGACCAACAACACGCCCTACACCTTCACGGTGGTTGCTACCAATAGCGCGGGCCCTAGCGCCGCATCGTCGCCAAGCAGTGCAGTCACGCCTGTAACCGGGTACACTGTTCCCGGCGTACCGACCGCCGTTGCTGCTACGGCAGGCAACACATCGGCGACCGTGAGTTTCACTGCACCGGCGAGCACTGGCGGAACAACCATCACCGGCTACACCGTAACTTCCCATCCTGCGGGTGGCGTAGACAGTAATGCCGGAACGACTGGATTGAACCACACTATCACGGGTCTAACCAACGGCGTTGCCTACACCTTCACGGTGGTTGCCACCAACAGTGTGGGTGACAGTCCGGCATCGTCGGCGAGCAATTCCGTCACGCCTGCCCTTGCCCCAGTATCCGGCGCGGTAACCACCGGCCCGTGGGTAACAGGTGTGACGATCAAAGTGACCGGCACGCTCACAACGCAAACCACCACCGATTCAACTGGTGCTTACAGCTTAAACCTGGCCCCGGGGAGCTATACCTTAGCGGCATCCTTGCCTGGCTATACCTTCAGCTCCAGCGTGAACGTGACTGTACCGGCAAACAGCTCGACAGCAATCACGGGCAATAACTTCACGGAGACGCAACAGGTCCAGTCCAACAGCATCACCGGCACGCTTAGCTACGCTGGCACAGGGACCGGTGGGATATCTGTCCGCGTGTTCGACTCGGGCTGCACCGTATTGGCGAATTGCCAGGTTCTGGCGGCAACTCACCTCTCCGCCCAAGCGGGTTCTTTCTCCGGACTTGCCTATACGATCCGGGGCCTGCAATTTAACGGCAACAGCTATGTGGTGAAAGCCGGTATCGGCACTGCCGGCACCGGTTATCCGAATGCCGGGAATGCGGGAGGATCGGTGACGCTCACAACGCCTACACAAGGAAGCGATGTCACAGGTGCCAACATTACCATCACCGACAAGACGACACCCACACCTGTGGCGCTGACCGGGTTGAATGTTGCACCGGGCAACGGGGGAGCGTTGGTGGCTTACAATCCGCCTGTGGATGTCAATGGCAATGAAATCGCCACCAGCTACAAGTTGACCTGGGGCACAGATACGGCAGCCTCAAATGGCGGCTCGCATATCTTCAAGGCGCAAGGCACCAATCAGAACGTGTTCCTGATGGGTGATCCGAACGCCATCAATGCAGACGGAACAACTGTTGCATCGACGGCCCTGGCCAATGCTACAGCCTATTATTTCAGCATCACTCCGTATGTCGGCACGACTGCGGGCACGGCGTACGTAACAACTACCGCGTCCACGATAGGCGCTGTCTCAGGCGGTAATACTGTGTCGGGTACTGTCAGCTACACCGGTACGGCAACCGGCCGGATGTATATCGCCGTGCATGATCAGGGCGGTGGCGGGTCATTCTCGGCCTATGGTCAGGTCATCGCCAGTCCAAGCAGTGGTGGGTCCTATAGCGTTACTGGCGTACCAGCCGGTACCTGGTATGTGGCCGCCATCATAGACCAGAACCATAACGGCGAAATCGACGCGGGTGATATCAGCAATGCAAATGACAGCAATGGCCCGGCAATTACCGTAGCGGGAGCGACAACGTCTAACCTGACGCTGCCCAGCGCCAATGCCACCGTGACCATCGCTACGGATCACCAAAGTACTGGCACTCCACCTGATAATTACAGCGTCAACCAGTTCCTGAGCGACGGGATGAAGCACATAGTGAAAGTAACCATGTTCTCAGGTCCTAACGTGGCGGTGCCGCACGATATCGGAGATGGCCAGGGCAATGGCAATTTCAACAACTACGAGTACATTGGCGCACCGGTTCCAAGCACATCGGATGTATACCAATTTAAGTTCACCTACTCCGACGGCACTTCCGAAGTCTTGTCTGGCAGCCCGACCGGAGTGCTGAATTCGTTTGCCGGGCTTTCTCCGGTTACCAATCCAACGTCCGCTACGCCGACGTTCACGTGGACTGCACCTGGCTCACCACCTGCCTCTTACTTGTATACCTTGAGCGTTTATCCTCAAGGGGGCGGGTCAAACTGGTATTACCCAAGCAACAGCAACGGCATGCCGAGCACTCAACTCTCCGTGGCATATAACGCGGATGGTAATGCTCCATTGTTGGGTGCTACCGGAACTTGCATGGGTGTTGCCGGGACTTGCATCTGGCAGGTGCAGGTCAAAGATGCGAATACCCTTAACACAGCGACAATGCAGTCAACCTTTACCCATTAACAACTTCGGGTAAGCAGCAAAAATACAAGGGGCCTTCGGGCCCCTTTTTTTGCGCGTTATTTCACCGTACTGATCCTTGATATAATTTTTGTCAGCAACGCAAAAGACATAGTCTGATCATGCCGGCCGCATAAATACGCGTGTCATTGCAAATGACAAATGCGCTAACAACCTTTGGTGCCTTAATTCACCATGCGAACGATCAGTGACTTCCTGGACCGATACTTCTGCCGTTTATCGCTGGTGAGCACCAGGCATATGCATCGCGGCCGTATTGGACTTTGCTGGCTACTGGCGACAGTGGGAAATTTTTCTGCCGGCCCGGGGAGCAATACCCTCCGGGCTGGAAAAGCTCAGTGCCCGGCTGGCGTTGTTCTGGGCGGTTGCGGTATGGCGTGCTGGGCAGCGCTGTATGATTTGCTCAAAGTGCCCACCAGAGGGAGACGACGCCCGGTCGCACTATTTTCCATGTCGGCCGTTCGCGTTGTTTGGCTTAGCTTTTTTCCTGCAAGGGGTAGACCGTGGTGGTTGCCGACAAGTCGGCAACCACCACGCGCTGCGTGACACAACTAGCGCCCCTTCGACAAGCTGATGGAACAACTAGCCATTCGACTAGGCTATCAAACGACGATAGCCAAGTCGCTGGTTATCAGGGCGAACGGCTGATTAAATCGGCTCAGGTATTCTGCACCACGATCTTCGGGAAGGCCGCGCTGTGATCCTGCGCCATTTCCGCGACCTTGACCGCGATGCGGCGTGCGATCTGCTTGTACACCCGGGCGATGCTGCCGTCCGGGTCGGCTGCTACAGTGGGATTGCCGGAATCCGTTTGTTCGCGGATGCGAATATCCAGCGGCAGGCTGCCCAGGAATTCAACATTGTAATCGGCGCACATCTTCGCGCCGCCGCCCGCGCCGAAGATATGTTCTTCATGGCCGCATTTCGAGCAGATGTGCGTGCTCATGTTTTCCACGATGCCGACGATCTTGATGCCGACCTTCTCGAACATCTTGAGCCCCTTGCGCGCGTCCATCAGCGCGATGTCCTGCGGCGTGGTGACGATCACCGCGCCGGTGACCGGCACTTTTTGCGCCAGTGACAGCTGGATGTCGCCGGTACCGGGCGGCAGATCCACCACCAGATAATCCAGGTTGTCCCAGCGCGTCTGGTGCAGCAATTGATCGAGTGCCTGTGTCACCATCGGGCCGCGCCAGACCATGGGTGTATCCTCGCCATCGATCATGAAACCGATGGACATGGCCTGCAGGCCGTGATTCATCATCGGTTCCAGGGATTTGCCGTCGACCGATTTGGGTTGGCCGGAAATGCCGAGCATGGTGGGTTGCGAAGGGCCGTAAATGTCGGCATCCAGCACCCCGACGCGCGCGCCTTCGGCAGCCAGCGCCAGCGCAAGATTGACCGCAGTCGTTGATTTGCCGACACCGCCCTTGCCGCTTGCCACCGCGATAATGTTCTTCACGCCTTCGACAAGTTTTACGCCGCGCTGTACCGCGTGCGGAACAACTTTGCTGGACACGCTGACGCTGACCTTGCCCACGCCCGGCAACGCCGCCTTGAGATGTGTTTCGACCATTGAGCGTATTTCGTCCCATACACTCTTGGCCGGATAACCCAGCTGAATATCCAGCGCAACATCGCTGCCGCTGATCTTGACGTTCTTGACTGATTTTCCGCTGACGAAATCTTTTTTGGTATTCGGATCGATCAAATTCTTCAACGCATTTTGCACATCTGTTTCGCTAAAACTCATCACTTGCTCCTGTATTCAGATTTGAAAATTATATGGCTATTTTAATCTATGTTGACTAATCCTGTCGGGTATATTGCTGACTATTTTTTTGACCCTGGCAGGGGTTCCCGGCTGGCACCTGCCGCTGCCAGCCTATCAAGATAGTCCTGCCACAATTCAGCCTGATTTTTTCCCAATTTATAGAGATATTCCCAGGTGTATAGCCCAGTATCGTGACCATCGTCAAAATTGATCTGCAGCGCATAGCTGCCGACCGGAACCAGTTCGGTTATCCCGACATTCCTTTTCCCGATTTGCAAAACTTCCTGTCCCGGGCCGTGGCCACTGACATCGGCTGACGGCGAATACACCCGCAGGTACTCAAAGGGCAGCTTATAGCAAACATCGTCACTGAAAGTGATTTCAAGCAATCGGGATTGCTGGTGCAGTTTTATTTCCGTGGGTTGTTCTGACATGATTCGAGTATTGCTCCTGTGGTTGCAGCACAACGCTGCCGGTAAAAAACTAGCGGAATTTATAATGGGTCTTTGCCAGGCGTACGATCTGCTCAAACGGAAAATCGGACAGGCTTCCAAACTTCTGCTGCGACTTTTCCAGCAGTTCCGCCACATCCGCTACCTGATCGCTGTCATCCAGCATAACCTGAAGTCCCTTCAAACCGCCGCACTGCATGCGCATTTCCTGCGCATGCGGCAATGGACCGTCAATGTGTGGCCGCCCCAGCGCGAATGTAAAGTTGATCCGAAACAGATTGCGCAATGCAATGCAGCGCTCAAGTGCTTGCGCATTGTTGCACGCAACGATCTCACGCTCGGCAATGTTACGCTTTTCTGCTTTCGAGCAGGCTGCACAACTGGACAGGATGGATTTTTCAAACGGGCAGGCACTGGGGACGGTTGAGGACAATATTTGCCGGTAAGCAGTCTCATCCATAGCTCGTCGGATATATCATGCCTGTTCAATCGTCCTGGGGATTATGGATCGGCTCGCGTACTTGATTGAGCAAATCCTCGGCGTGCAACTCCGTTTCGGCAAAGATTACTTTGATCGTGTATCCCGCATCACTGGAAAGTTCAACGCGCATTTGTTTTGCCCGGTCCGATGCGGGACGGAATGCATCAAATTGTTCCACCATTTGCAAATGACGGATCGGTTTTTCAAATATCTTGTAAACGAAGTAAGGCATTTATATCTTCCTTTTTTTGATGCAAACCGGGCTCAATCAATATTGACCGGTCAGGATTTGCCGGGAGGTTTCAGAAAAGTCACCACATTTGACCCCGGCGCGTTCTTGCTGGAACAACTTCCCTCCCCGACTCCTGCGTCCCGTTCTGCCTCATGCAATAGATTGATCACATCCACATAGTGCTTTTGCTTGACCATCATGAGTGCCGTGAGCCCACCCTCGTTGCGTGCGGTGACATCGGCTCCCGCTTTCAGCAGCGTCTCGACCACTGCCGTCTCGCCGTAGCCTGCCGCCAGCATCAAGGGGCGGATACCGTAGCTGATGGGCATTTCCACGTTCGCCCCCGCGTCGATCAGTGCCTGCACCACATCTGCAAATCCACGGTCCAGCTCCGCGTTATATGCCGCCTTCATCAGCGGCGTCCAACCACGCTCATCGCATGCATTGACTTCCGCGCCGGCTTTGATCAGAGCCAGTACCATAGCCAGATTGCCGGCGTGGGAAGCCAGCATCAGTAGCGTGGAGCCCTCGCTGTCGCGCGAATTGACATCAGCTCCGGCAGCCAACATCCGGAGGGTAGAGTCCATGTCACCCGTTCTCACTGCTTCAATTAGTTCTGCTGACATAACATTCCTTCTTGCCTTGGTCCTAAAAACTGTAGGAGCGGGCCATGCCCGCGATCAATCAATAGGTCGCGGGCATGGCCCGCTCCTACAAAACTTGAAAAGGGCTCAGTTGTCCTTGGCACCCTGATCCACCCATTTCTTCAATATCTCTATTTTATCCTTGGCCAAGCCACCATTCATGCCAAACGGCATCTTGATGGATTCATGGACACGCCCCTCAATCACCTGGATTATTATGCTGGTAAAACTGTCTCCCGGCTTGATCACAGACCCGAACTTGGTACCTTTCATCAGGCTCTGGTAGGTGCTCATATTCAAACCGCTTTTTTCATAGCCCTTGCCTCCCGGCTCGTGGCAGTTCAAACAATAGTCATGCAGGATAGGGAAAACATCATTCCTGTAGCTGATGTCTCCCTGCGCCTGAATAGGCGATGCCAGGACAGGAACAGAAAGCAGCGCAAAAACCACACTGCCCATTAAAGTTATGCTTTTCATGATTTACTCCTTAGAGATATAACTGTCTGAAAAAATATTTTGTATGTTCCCTGTCCGGCCAACCACACAATGCCGTTTCCCGTATGTGGCATTCTCTATTTGAGACGCGACCAGATTTGCTTTTTCACAAAGTAAAGCAACAGCGTCAGAATGACCAGATATCCGATTACATAATATCCCAGCCTGTACCGCTCCTGTTCATGCGGATCAGCCGCCCATGAGAGAAATGACACGATATCATGCGCCGTTTTCTTTATTTCTTCACGTTGGGCATGATCGGTCGTGGTGCTCATTCCGAGCGGGTCGGGCATATGGGTTGCAGGGAAGATACGATTGTGGGTAACGCCGTCCGCCGTGTTGTAATAGCCCAACAGGTAGGAATACACGTAGCTCGCTCCGCCCTCGCGGGCCTTGGTCATCAAGCTCAGGTCCGGCGGCACCAGGTTGAACGATTGCATGGCCGCCTCGTCGGACATCAGACCGGAAAGCGGTGCATCCATCGGCTGGTCGCCGCGCCATTCGTCTATCTTTTTCCTGTCGATGCCCAATTTGGCCAGATTGAGATACGTGATGTATTTCAGATTGTGGCAACTGTGGCAGTTGTTCATCAGGTCGTCCACACCGCGTGCAATTGCGGGCAGATCGGTATCAACCTTGATATTCTCAAGCATTGCTTCTGCGGCCCATACTTGTGAAGCAGCACAGCACAACAACAACGTAACGATCAGATTTTTCATTTGCTGTCTCCACTGCGACGGTGCGACTGTATTTTGTTTTGTTCCGCGGTATCGCTTGCCATCAGTTCCTTCAATTCAGAGGGGAGACCGCGTTGTATCAACCATCGCTCTTCCTTCCTGGAAATAAACGGAAGCAGCAAAAACTGTGCAAAGTAAATTATCGTCGCAATTCTGCCCATCATGAGGGTCTCATTGCTGGGCGGGGTGTAGCCGACGTATCCCAGCACCAGCATGTCCACCACGAACACGTAGAACATCATGCGATACCATGGACGGTATCGCGCCCCGCCGGGAATGCGGGAACGATCCAGATAGGGCATGAAAGCAAAAACCATCACCGACAGCCCCATCGCCACCACACCTCCCACCAGGTCCGGCACCGAGCGCAAGATCGCATAAAAGGGCAGGAAATACCATTCCGGAACGATGTGTGTCGGGGTTTGCATCGGATTGGCCGGTATATTGTTGGCGGGTTCCATCAGACTATTCGGGAAAAAGAATACAAACAGGCAATATATGATCAAGAATATGCCCAGACCGTAGAAGTCCTTGCTGGTGAAATACGGATGGAACGGGATGTTGTCCTTGGCTGCCAGATCGATGCCGCTCGGATTGCTGCTCTTGACGGTATGCAGTGCGATCAGGTGTACCACCACCCCGCCGAGAATCAGGAACGGCAGCAAATAGTGCAGCGAAAAGAAGCGCGTCAGCGTTGGATCGCCGACAGAAAAACCGCCGCGCAACCAGGACACCACTTCTTCACCATAAAACGGCGTGGCCTTAAACAGATTGGTGATCACGGTCGCGCCCCAGAACGACATTTGCCCCCACGGCAGCAGATAGCCCATGAAAGCGGTTGCCATCAACAGCAGCAGCAATCCCTGTCCGGTCCACCACATCAGCTCGCGCGGTGCGCGATATGAGCCGTAATAGAGCGTGCGTGCCATATGGATATAGATCACCAGGAAGAATGCCGACGCACCGGTGGCGTGCATGAAGCGCAACAGCCAGCCGTAATTCACATCGCGCATGATGTGCTGTATGGAGTCAAACGACAGTGTGACATCCGCTTTGTAGTGCATGGCCAGGAAGACACCGGTGGCCACCTGCAGTACCAGCACGAAACCCGCCAGAAAACCGAAATTCCACCAGTAGCTGAGATTGCGGGGGGTGGGATATTCGGTCAGATCATGCTTGACGAAACTGCTGAGCGGGAATCGCCGGTCTACCCAATTAATGATTTTGCTTGTCATGGTCGCCTCTTATGCTTTTGATTTGCCGATAAGTATCTTGTTGTCCGCCACGAAGTAGTATGGGGGCACCGCCAGATTATGCGGTGCGGGACCGCGCACGACCCTTCCGCTGTCGTCATACTGGCTGCCATGGCAATGGCATGTCCATCCCGGGCCCTCCTTGTTAGGGACACAACCCAGATGCGTACAGATACCGATCACGACCAGCCATTCCGGCCGCTTTACCCGCTGTTGGTCCGGCTCCGGATCGAATCCGCCGTCGGAAGCCTCCATCGCCTTTATTTCTTCCGGGTCGCGATGGAAAATAAATACCGGCTTGCCCTGCCAGGCAACGGTATGCACCCCGCCTACCGGGATTCCGGACAGATCGACTTCAGTCGTGGCCTTGGCCAGCACATCCGAGCTCGGATTCATGCTGGCAACAAAAGGCACGCACACCGCTGCAGCGCCTGCTCCTCCGACAACCGTGGTCACTTTGATTAGGAAATTGCGGCGTTTCGAATCACCCAATGTATCGCTTTCAGACATCACCATCTCCTGATTATAAAATTTGCCACATTACATATTCTTGAATTTGAAATTCCGCTTGCTACTTCTGTACAGTCTTTTGCAATACATCACGAATCGCATTCGGCGTTTTCATGATGTTCATAAAGCTGTGACTTCCCATCATGCTCAAATCGGGAAAATTGATTGCAATACGAAAGCGTGCATACAAGGCATAGACCTTGTTGCCTGAAACCAATACTTCGTAAGGCAGATGTGCGGTGGATCTGACATCGTGGAAGTCAATTTCGCTCATGATGAAACGATCGTCCATATACTGATCGTCTGATGTTAAGCCTTTCATCGCAACACCGAATACAGTCTCCTGTTTTCCCGGAATGTCGACACGATAAACTTTGCTGACGCCGTTCTTGTTGGCGCCCAGTTTCGCATCAACCGACTGGACAGCCTCTTCGTAACTGGGATATTCAGCCAACACACTGGGTTCGTTGAAATATTCCATGCCAAACATGTAATGGTACTTGCGTGCCTGACTTGCAGTCATGCCCTGCGCAGAACCGAATTCCTGGACCTTGCCCAGCGCGGCAGCCAATTTCGCGTAAACATCGCTCAGGTCGCCCTTCATGCGGTATGCATTCGCCATGTACACGGGGTTGGTATAACTCACTTGTATGTCGTTTTTTACTTTGGTGATCGCCACTCTTTGTATCGCGCCGAATCCGCCATGTTCCGATTCGGCAGCATTTTTCTTGAGCTCGTCGTTGGTGACAATCAGTATCTCGGCACCGGCATACGGCGAATAATCACCGACAACGGTAAATCCTCCCGCAACCAATGCCGCTTTCGCCTGATCGGTTTTTTCCGCAATCGTTCCAGCGCCGTTTGAAGCAAGTACGAAAGGCTTTAATCTTACATCATCAGCCATCGCATTACCGATGCCCAACAGCAGCAATGCCAATAATAAAAATTTATTTAGTAACAATTTGTTCATCATGCTCTCCTCCCCAGCGCGTTTAAGTACGGATATTTAATTTTTCGTTTCTTCCGGATTTTCGGGGTTGAACCAGGCCAATTTTCGCCTGAGCGTGACGACACCGCCGACGATGATCAAAGTCGGCGCATGCAGCTGTTCAACCTCTGCTTTTCCGGGCAATGTCGCGAGCGTGCCGGTAACGACACGCTGATTTTTTGTGGTGCCCTGCTGCACGATCGCGATGGGAGTATCGCCAGGCAAACCGTGGGCAACGAGTTCGGCACATAGTGTTGCCAGCCCGTGCAGTCCCATGTAAACCACGATGGTTTGTTTCGGGCGGGCCAGCGCCTCCCAGTCGAGATTCATGCTGCCGTCTTTCAGGTGCCCGGTAACGAATATGCAGGATTGCGCATGATCGCGGTGCGTCAGCGGAATGCCGGCATAGGCGGACACGCCGGAGGCGGCGGTGATGCCCGGAACGACCTGGAACGGGATGCCTTGCGCAGCCAGGGTCTCGATCTCTTCGCCGCCCCGCCCGAAAATGAACGGGTCGCCGCCCTTGAGGCGCAGCACGCGCTTGCCCTGTTTGGCCAGCCTTACCAGCAACTCATTGATCTCCTCCTGCCGCAAGGTGTGATCGTCGCGCTTTTTGCCGACGTAGATGCGCTCCGCATCGCGTCGTGTCATGTCGACGATCGGCTTGGATACCAGATTGTCGTAAACCACCACGTCGGCCTTCTGCATCAAACGCAGAGCGCGAAACGTCAGCAGATCCGGATCGCCGGGACCCGCACCAACCAGATACACTTCGCCGCGCAGGATATTGTCCTCGCTCGCCAGCATCTGCAGCAGCATCGCTTCAGCGCTGATTTCATCGCCGCTCAGCACCTTCTCGGCGATCACGCCTTCCAGCACGTTCTCCCAGAAGATGCGACGCTTCGCCGGATTGGTGACGCGCTGCTTGACCAGCTCACGGTAGCGTTCAGCGAATCCGGCAAGGAGGCTGTAGTTCTGCGGGATCATGGTCTCCAGTCTGCCGCGCATCATGCGGGTCAGCACCGGCGACGCACCGCCGCTGGAGAACGCCACCATCAGCGGCGATCGGTCCAGGATGGCGGGCATGATGAAGCTGCACAACTCGGGATCATCCACCACGTTCACCGGTATGTTGCGTGCCCGGGCCAACTCGGAGACTTGCCGATTGACGCTGCGGTCATTGGTCGCCGCAATGACCAGCGTGATACCTTCGAGATGCTGCGCATCGAATCGCGCAACGATGGCATTTATACCTTTCTGTTCGGCGAGCTCAGGTTCGATCTGCGGCGCGACTACGCGCACATTCGCTCCCGCCTCCAGCAACACGCCTGCCTTGCGCTTGCCAACCGCGCCGCCGCCCACCACCAGGCACAGCTTGTTACGGATATCGGCGAAGATGGGTAGATAATCCATTATTACTGTACCGCTTTCAGGATCAGCGGCACCAGTGCTTCCGGCAGCTTGATCTTGCCCGCAAGCGCGAATTCATGGGCATGCGACGACATCTTCTGCCAGGTCTTGCGGATGATCGGTATCCATTTCGCTTCGTCATACTCGGGGTGTTGCGCGACGAATCCGACCAGGTAATGTTCGATGAACACCAGATCGACCACATCTTCCATCAACTGCGTCTCCGGATTGACCTTCAACCCTTTCTTGCTCACGATTTTCTTGACGCGGTCTATCATCTCCTCGTCATATCCTGCATCCTGCATGATGCGCCCGGCGGTCTCAGCGTGAAACTTGTACAGCCCGGTGCGCCATTGCAGATAACCCTGTTTGTCCATGGGAAAGTTGCTGCGCGGTATCTTCCAGCGCTGGATGTGCTGGGCGCGTACAGCAAGTTTGACCGCCTCAGATGCGTCGGGGAGGTAACGTTCCTGCATGTCGCTCATGCGCTGCGCATAGAGCAGTTCCTTGGGATACTCCCTGCCATCGGCCATTTCCTTGTTCGGGTCTTGTGAATTGGCCTGGTCGAAGGCGGCGATGGCCGCTTGATAATGTTTATTTGTCATATTTTCTGCTGGTTGGAATATGAAGATTCGAATTGCCTGCGCAGTTCCAGCTGTCGTTGAATGAATGCGACAAAACGGGTCGCCCAGTAGCAACTTCCTATGCTGCGCAGATGGGTGTAAGAAGCCAACAGGTTGTGCAGGACAAGGCCGTCCCTGCTTCCGTCTATGCCGTAACCGCGCTCGACATGGTAAGCAAAGCGGGTTTCCGGTGGAAGGTTCTCCAGGCTGGAATAGTGAAATTCGTGCGCCTTGATCTGTTTCGCCGGTGCATTGGGGCGCGGCCACGGATGGGTTGCATCTTCCTTGAGATGCACGTAACCGCGTCCGATGGGCTTGTCGTGCATCTTCACATCGCCGGGGATGGCACCGACCATCTGGTAAGTGCGTCCCTGATATTCGATGCCGCGCGACAAATACATCAGCCCGCCGCATTCTGCATAGGTTGGCATGCCATTTTCGATGGCCTGCCTGATCTCGCCACGCAATGTTCCGTTGGCCTCGAGTTCGGCGGCACAGGTTTCCGGGAAACCGCCGCCGATGTATAGCGCATCCACTTCCGGCAGGTGTGCGTCGCGCAATGCATCGAACGGCACCAACTCGGCCCCGGCCGCTTCCAGCGCATCCAGGTCATCGGCGTAATAGAACCCGAAAGCGCGGTCGCGTGCGATACCGATGCGTGCTTTGTTTCCGCAAGGGAATGGAGTCACACTGGCCTTGTGCGGAAAATTCAATGGCAACTTCTGCGACAACGCGAGCAACCTGTCCAGATCGACCTGTTCCGCGATGGCATCGCCGATCTGTTTGATCTTGGCCGTGGCAACATGCGACTCGTTGCTGGGCATCAGTCCAAGATGCCGCTCGACGATACTGAGCCGCTCGTCGTGATGGACTGCACCGACTACCGGAACATCCGTGTAATGCTCGATGACGCTGCGCAACTTGGCTTCGTGCCGGCTGCCGCCAAGATTATTGAGAATGACACCGGCAATGTCGACGTCGCGGTCGAATGCCTGGTAACCGAGGATCAATGGGGCAATCCCGCGTGTCATGCCGCGCGCGTCGATCACCAGGAACACCGGCAGGTCAAGCAGCTTTGCCAGGGCGGCGTTGCTGTTGCTGCCGTCCAGTGCGAGGCCGTCGTACAAACCCTTGTTACCCTCGACCAGATTCACTTCCGAGCTGTGGCGCGTGAAGGTGTCGACGATGTCGTCGCGTTCCATCAGGTACAAATCGAGGTTGCGACAGGCGCGCCCCGATGCCTGGCTAAGCCACATCGGGTCGATGTAATCGGGGCCTTTCTTGAATGGCTGGACCGCGTGCCCGCGTTTGCTCAACGCGGCGCACAAGCCTATGCTGACCATCGTTTTTCCGGAAGACTTGTGCGCTGCTGAGATCAACATCCGATTCATGGCAAATATAATCGGTTGTCCTCTTATTTATACTCGGTGCGGGGTTTATCTTGCGGCGGCATGAAATTCAATGCATGGACGCCGACGGTGGTGATCAGGAAGGCAATGGCCAGGCCGCCGAAGCCCAGCAGGAATTCATACAGCGAAGGCTGATACTGCCCGATCTGTCCATCCCCAAAGCTGCTGGTCACTTGATAACCGGGGAAGATGTCCAGCGGAAAAGCCTGCCCGCCGATGATGAAGACATAGAGCAAAGCAAAGCCGCCAAGGATGACCATCATTGAAGCGAGCACGACAAATTTGGGTTTACCCAGGCTGGGATGATATATCAGCAACAACGGCAACAAGCTGCCCAGCACAACATAGCCCGCCCAGAACATCCAGGGATAGATACCGCCGCTCACCAGAATGAAATGCTCGAAAGCGGTTTGTTTCGCGAAATAAAGATTGGTCATGTGGTAAACCGCGACCAGATAAAGTGTACCGAGCACGAAGATGCCAAGAAGAACCTTCATGCGATTCAGTATTACCGGATCTTGTATCCTGTTGTTCCAGGTATACATCGCCGACTGCACGACATGGAACACGGCCAGTCCCCAGGTGAAGGACATGACAAGGAACATAGGCGGCAATATTGCCGAATCATAAGCCTGCCGTGCGACGAGAAAAGCGAAGATCAAGCCGGTGCCGGTGGTCAGGATGATGCGCCAGGTGAACACAACGAGGCCGGCGGGCTTGATCCAGCGATTCATGCGCCGCTCCAGCAGCGTCCACATATACAGCGCGACGAATGTAAACAGCCCGCTGTACAGCACAATATTCCACGCAAATACCGAGGTCAGATTGAAATTTGTTGCAGCGACGATAATGCGGTCCGGACGGCCAAGGTCCAGCATCAGCACGGTCAGTCCTCCGGCCAACAGTGCAATAGAGAGCATGCCCGCCAGAGGCGCACGACCCTTGTACACGGCTTTGCCGAATACAGAACCGATGGATGCAATGTTGAGTACGCCGGAAGCCGCGACAATCATGAATATCGCGAACACGTGCGGCATGCCCCAGACGATCTGGTTATTCATGCCGGTGATGATATGGCCGTGTTCCTCCATCATGTGTGCCGCATACAACCCCATCATCGCGACCAGCCCGCCCGCAGCCAGCAATGCGTAATATAGTCTGGTCCTGAATAGCATTGGAGAATGGTTGGCCATTTATTTATAGTCCCTGGTAACGGATGCCGGTGTCCAGTCCCAGATCGGCGCGTATCTGAGTGGATGCCACCGTGCGTATTTTTTTGGCAATTTCACTGTCGGGGGCGTTGAGATTACCGAACAGGATGGACTTGTTCGGGCATGCCTCGGCACAGGCCGGTATCTTGCCCGCATCGACACGTTGCACGCACATCGTGCAGCTTTCCACAGTGCCTTTGCCGCGCGGCACATCGGGTTTCTGGTCATGCAGCGGTTCGTGCACAAACGACCGTGCCTTGTAAGGGCAGGCCATCATGCAGTAGCGGCAACCGATGCACAGATGCTTGTCCACCAGCACGATGCCGTCAGCACGCTTGAAAGAAGCGCCGGTCGGACAGACATCCACACATGGAGGTTCCTCGCAATGCTGGCACATCATCGGCAACGCAAGCGACCGTTCGGTGCGCATGTCCTTGAGTTCGACCTTGCGTATCCATTGCGAGTCGGTCGGGCTCAGTCCTCCGGATAAACCGTTCTCCTTGTTGCAGGCTTTCACGCATTTGTCGCAGTCTGCACAGTTCGCGGTGTCGATCAGCATGCCCCAGCGCACTTTGCTCGAAACCGGCTCAGTATCCCCGCGCGCCATGTCGAACATCAACATTCCCGGCGCGACAGCGACTGCCGCCGCCCCGACCGAGGTTTTCAGGAACTGCCTGCGCTGCTCATTCATGTCACTCATTTAGACTCCTCCTGGACCAAAGCGGTGCTTCGCTTGCTGGAGTGGCATTCAAAACAATCGATCTTGACCGCCTCGTAACGGTGACAGCCTTCGCAGAAACTGTCGGGGCGCCCGATCACACTGTTATCGCGCAGACTGGCATGACACTCGACGCAGTTCTTCAGACTGTACTTGCTGCCGCGTATGCCCTGGTGCACTGTTTCATCGCGCTGTTTGAAAAGCACCTTCATGTGGTTCACGCGCATCCACTCGGTCGGTGCCACACACTGGCCGCCTTTGCCTATATCGAGCTTGGGCATGCCATAGCTTTCTGTTGCGCCGGCAGGCGCACAGATCAGGAAAGTAGCCAGCAGCGCGATCAGTTTTAACATTTTTTACTCGCCCAAGCCCATCTGGATGTACCCGGTCGGACACACATCCGCGCAGATATGGCAACCGATGCACTTGTTGTAGTCGGTATCCACATAACGACCGAGCGTAGCCTTTGCCTTGGGTACACGGAACACGGCGGTTTGCGGGCAATACACCACGCAGTTGTCGCATTCGAAACACATGCCGCAGCTCATGCAGCGCTTGGCTTCCGCTACCGCCTGATCCTGAGGGAGTACGCCCAGGCGATCCTGAAAATTACCCAGCGCGGATTCCTTGCTCAGGGTAATGACATTGCGTTTGTTGCGCGCGACGATGGAAAAGTGCCCCAGGAACAGTTTTTCGTGCGGGATCACATAGCGATCCGAACGATCGTCGAAGTTGTGTACTGCCACGTTCGTATGGTCGGTGCCGCGCAACGGCTCATGAACCTCTTTGACTTCCAGACCTTTTTCCATCATCTTGCGCATCAGGTCGAACTGGTGCGCGTCGATCTTGGGGCGTTTTTCGAGGTCCAGACCATTCAGGTAACTGTGTATGCCGTCCGCCGCGATAGACCCGTGACCGATAGCGGTGGTCAACAGATGCGGACGTATGATGTCGCCGCCGGCGAACACGCCCTTCTGTCCAGAGACCAGATAGTTGCGGTCTGTCGAGACCGCACCCTTGCCGTTGTTGAATTCTTCCAGCCCGGTAAAATCCACTGCCTGGCCGATCGCCGACACGATCAGGTCGGCGGGAATATCCTCCTCGGTACCCGCTATGTTCTTGACCTCCAGTTTGCCGCCGACCAGCTTTGCCTCGCACTGGATGACGCGCAACGCAGTGGCACGTCCATCCGCGCTGCGCACGATTCCTATTGGAGCCAAACCGCCGCGGATCGCAATACCTTCCGCAAGCGCCTGTTCTATTTCGTGCTTGTTCGCCTGCATCTTGTCGATATGGAAGATCGAGGTCAGCGTCACTTCCGCACCCTGCTTCGCCGAAATCTCTGCGACATCATGCGCTATCTGGCCTGCAATGGCCTGCTCGAAATCTGTCGGCTTTGATGATTCCAGATGACCGAGACGCCGCGCGACTGTCGCCACGTCGATGGAGGTATCACCGCCGCCGACGACCACCACACGTTTGCCGACGTGCTGCAGACGGCCGTCATTGAACGCCTTGAGGAAGGCGGTAGCCGTCACCACGTTTGGCGCCTCGCTGTCCGCAAGCGGCAACGCACGTCCGGCTTGTGCACCCATACCCAGGAAAACCGCATCGAAATCCTTGCGGATCTGCTCCAGGGTGATATCCGTGCCCACGCGGCAATTCAACCTGGCCTTGACCCCCAGATCCATGATGCGTTTGATCTCCGCATCCAGAACTTCCCGCGGGGTACGAAAACCGGGAATGCCGTAGCGCATCATGCCACCGAGATGTTCGTGCTCGTCGAACACGGTGACTTCATGGCCTTTCAGGGTGAGCTGATAGGCGCAGGACAAACTGGCCGGGCCGCCGCCGATGACCGCCACTTTTTTTCCGGTAGGCGCAGCGCTGGTGTGATAGGCAATATTGTTGGCAATCCCGTATTCGCCAAGAAAATGTTCCACCGAGTTGATACCGACATGGTCTTCCAGTGCATTGCGATTGCACCCCGTCTCGCAGGGTGCCGGACAAACCCGGCCCATCACCGACGGAAACGGATTGGCCTCGGTCAAACGGCGGAAGGCATATTCCTGCCAGGGCATGGCCGGTTTGCCATCAGCTCCAACCGGCGGTTTTTCCGTGCCGCGCACGATGGCCAGATAGCCGCGGATATCCTCGCCCGCAGGGCAACTTCCCTGGCAAGGCGGTGTGGACTGAATGTAGGTCGGGCACTTGTGAGTAAAGCTCGCCTGCATGATTTTCTCGCTCAAGCGGCCGACTTTATTGTCGCCGTCTTTATAGCGGCGGAAGGTGATTTGTTGAGTAGTTTCAGTTGTTGTTGACATTGCCTGCCTCCAGTTAATTGTTATTTCTCACCCAGCCTGATCGCGTTGCTGACCAGCTGGTGAACACCGCCAACCATTTTTCTGTCAAATCCATAAATAGGCATGACCTTGCTGAACTGGGTCTTGCAGATCGCACAGATGACTGCCAGAAAATTAACCCCTTGTTCATCCGCGACCTGTTTCAATACCTCCATACGCGGCAATGCACCCTTCACCCGCAGTTCCATCAAATCATCAGTCAGCAGTCCGCCGCCACCGCCGCAGCAGAATGTCTTTTCATGAGTTGTACTCGGATCCATCTCGACGAAATGGTTGGCCACCGACTTGATGATATTGCGCGGGATGTCAAACTGACCACCGGGATAGCCGCCCATGCTGGAACCGCGTGCCACGTTGCAGGAGTCATGGAAAGTGATGATGTGTTTGTCGTTGGCCTCCTTGTCGAAAGACAGTGCGCCACGCTCGATCATGTCCCAGGTGAATTCGCAAATATGGGTCGGTTGCCTGTAACGGTGATCAAGCTGTTTCTGCAGCATCTGGGCGAACTTGTCATCGGGGTCGGCGCCCTCGCCCACGCCGCTCAGGGTATTCCAGAAACTGTAAGCTACGCGCCAGGCATGGCCGCATTCGCCGACCACGATGCGCTTTACGCCCAACTCGAGTGCCGCCTGACGGATACGCAACGCCACCTTGCGCAACTGCTCATAATTGCCGATGAACATCCCGAAATTTGCGGCTTCTGATGACATGGACGACAGCGTCCAGCTGGTTCCTGTCGCGTGAAATACCTTGGCATAGCCGATCAGGCTATCGATATGGGGCTCGGCAAAGAAATCCGCAGACGGCGTGATCAGCAGCACCTCCGCGCCCTTTACATCGATCGGGAACCGCACATCAATACCGGTGTCCTCTTTCACATCCTCTTCCAACCCCTCCATCGTATCGATCAATGCGGGGCCGGGCAAACCGAGGTTATTGCCGATCTTGTGCACTTTTCCGATGATTTCGATGTCGTACTTTTGACCATAGCCCACGGAATCGAGAATATCGCGTGCCGCCATGGTGACTTCGGCGGTATCGATTCCATACGGGCAGAATACCGAACAGCGTCTGCATTCTGAACATTGATGGTAATAGTTGTGCCACTCGTCGAGCACTTCGCGGGTCAGGTCGCGCGCGCCGACCAGCTTGGGGAACAATTTTCCTGGCAGGGTGAAATATCGCCGGTACACACTGCGCATCAGATCCTGCCGCGCAACGGGCATGTTCTTCGGGTCCTGCGTGCCGATGAAGTAATGGCATTTATCCGAACAGGCTCCGCAGTGCACGCAAGCGTCCATATACACCGTGAGCGAACGGTACTTGCCAAGCAGGTCGCCCATTTTGGCAATGGCTTTGTCATGCCAGTCGTCCACCAATTTGCCCGGAAAGCCCAACGCCTCATTCATTTTTTCGCCGGAAACATAAGGGCCGCTTCCTTCCATCGCGCCGGGCTTCAATGCGGGAATGATGGGAAAAACACGGTAAGCTGGTGCAGTAATATCCGCCATGCTAGTTCTCCGATTCCATTCGTTTCGCCCAGGCAGCGATATGGCGCTTCTCGCGTGGATTGTCCACCTGGTTACGACTGGGTGAGAAAAACAACCCGGGGGCATGCAGCAGCTTGCTGATCGGAAAAATCATCAGCAGCACTGCAACCAGAGACAGGTGCACATAAAGTCCGATACTGGAAGGTAGCGGCTGCAAGTCAAAATGCATCAACCCGAGCATGAATCCCTTCACGGCGATCACATCGCCATGTACAACAAATCTCATCATCAGTCCGGATAGCCCGATCGCCAGAAACAATGCCAGCATCAGGTGATCTGAGGGGGTGGAGATATAGCGGATGCGCTCGACAAAAATGCGCCGCGCCCACAGTCCCGCCACACCCAGCACCATGGTGATGCCTGCGTACATGCCGAACGGTTGAATCATCGCTACCCAGAACCAGACAGGCTCGGTGAAGTAACGAAGGTGACGCAGCAGAACAAGGGCCAGGCTGGCATGAAACAGCCACCCCAAGCCCCATGTCCACAGATTCGCCTTGAACAGGCTCTCAAACAGGAATACCTCGCGCATCATGCGCAACACTACCCCGCCGGTGGTGGTCGGTGCCGGCGTGGTGGGTATCTTTAGCGGGGCGGGAGTGCGGGTATAAACGCCGATACGGTAGAACGTACCCACAACAAACACCAGTGTGGCAAAGTAAAACAGGATTGCGAAAAAGGTGCTCATCGCGGGTCAGCTCTTCAACATCCGGTCAGATGCAACCGGTTGGCTTGGGCAATCCGGCGATCTTGCAAGCCTGCTTGCCTGGACCGTATGGGAACAGACCATACAGGTACTCGCTGTTGCCTTTGTCGGCGCCCAGTTTTTTGCCGATCGCCTTGGTCAAGACACGAACTGCAGGGGCGATCTGATATTCCTCAAAATACTCGCGCAGGAAATTGATGACTTCCCAATGCTGTTCTGTCATCTCGACGTTTTCAGTCTTGGCGATGTACTCGGCGATATCCTTGTTCCAGTCAGCCAGATTGGTAAGGTATCCCTCTTCGTCGGTTTCGTATGTTTTGCCTTCGACTTCGATGGTGGACATGTGATTCTCCTTAATAGTAATGAAAGTTAAAGCCAGGATTGGCAGTTTTTATTGGTCGTGGTGAGTTCGACGAAGCCGCCGTAATCCACGGGCAATATGCCCGCGATGATGCGATCAGCCAGTCCGCGTGCTTCAAGATCGGGCCGCAGAACATGTATCTTGAATCGTCCCATCGCCTCGCGTATTTTACCCTCGAATGCATTCCCGGATGTAGCAGCGTAGACCGCATCTTCGATAAGCAGAATATCCCCCGATTGGGCCACGCGCAAACAACTGTCGAGCGCGCAATTCGTCAATGGAGATTTGTTGATGATATGCAACATGTAACGATTCTCCCTTAGAAGCTCAAGACCACGTCTTGCTGATCCATCAACTCGCCCATTTCTGCGCGCCCCATCACGGTCACATCCACCAGCAAATCTTCCTCGCTGAGGCCGCGTGCTTCCATGGACTCTTTTTCGACATACAGCTTCTCGATGTCATAACCTTCCAGCGCACGATAGGCGGGTGAAAAGTTTTTGGTTTCAATGCCCTTGGTCTGCTGCCCTTTTTTCAGCTGATACACCCCGTCATCCAGAAAAACCAAAGAAACATCCTGGTCGAAGGCTGCAGTGATCAATACCACTTCAAGCGACTCCAGCGCGTAGATCGTACCGTATGGAGCCTTGCGGTTAACAAACATGAATTTTTTGATATCGCTCATTCCGCCCCCTTAATCGCCGAACACGATCAAACGATCTGTCTTGACGCCTGCTTCCACCATCTGGCCCAGACCGGAAATCCTGAAGCCTTTCGCCAGATTTTCATCCTTGATACCGCGCCGCAAAGCTGCCGCTACACAAACCACCAGATCCACGCCATGCTCCTCGTTGAGCTTGCCCCAACGATTCACGATATGCCGGTCATCCTGCGGAGGCTCTGTCAGCTTGGATGCGTTGTTCACACCATCGTGATAAAAAAACACGCGCCATACTTCATGGCCCTTTTCTATCGCGGCCTTGCAGAACAAATAGGCCGAATCACTGGCTTGATGCTGGTAAGGCCCCTCGTTAACAACAATTCCAAATTTCATGCGGCCGCTCCCGGTTAAAAGCGAATATGCGTGGAAGCATTGAACGTGGAACGGGAACCGCGCCAATCGTCGATCAGATACTTGGTGAATGGCAATTCGGTCTTCTCGAAGAAACGCGGCCAGCCGATACGGTCTATCCAGTCAGCCATACGCTCCCATGGGCGCGCATCATCCTTGTAAACATTCAATATCCGCTTCACCACAACGCTGATTTCGGGCCATCTTGGCGGATTATTGGGCAGGCCTGACGCGACCATCTTCATGAAAGTCGGTTTGCCGCGGGCGTTTGAATTTTTGCCGCCCACCCAGATCGCCAGCTTGGAAAACTCCGGATCATTGATCTGCATTGGCGGGCAGGGAGGATAGCAGGCACCGCAGCACATGCACTTGGTTTCGTCGATCTCCAGGGAAGGCTTGCCGTTCACCATGGCCGGGCGTATCGCCGCGACCGGGCAACGCGCCACTACCGTCGGGCGCTCGCATACGTTGGCGACCAGATCGTGATTGATCACCGGCGGCTTGGTATGCTGCACGATGATCGCAAGATCAGCCTGACCGCCGCAGTTGATCTCGCAGCATGAAGTCGAGAGGTGCACGCGATTGGGCATTTCCTCGCGCCTGAATTCAACGATCAGGTCATCCATCAAGGCCTTGACCACGCCGGATGCATCCGTAGCCGGAATATCGCAGTGCAGCCAGCCTTGGGTATGGGAAATCATCGAAATGGAGTTGCCGGTGCCACCCACCGGGAAGCCGTGCTTTTCCAGTTCGGCGATCAGCGGAGCGACCTTTTCCCCCTTGGACACCATGTACTCGATGTTGGAACGGATCGTGAAGCGCACGTGACCTTCCGCATACTTGTCGGCGATATCGCATAACAAACGGATAGTTCCAACGTCCATCTGCCTCTGCGTGCCGGCGCGTACCGTCCATATCTGATCACCGCTGTGTGCCACGTGATGCAGCACTCCGGGGCGTGGGCGGTCATGATATTTCCAGTCGCCGTAGTTCTTCGCCATCAACGGATGCAGATACTTCTTGTTGTCCGGCACTCCGGTTTCTTTGGGCTTGCGCTTTGCTGCGGGCTTTTCTTGAACGGCTTGATTCATTTTATGTCTCCTCAGGCAGCTTGTTTCTTGGCGTTGATCTTGTCGACTTCCTCATCCCAACCATCCGTACGCACATACGGATTGGTACGGGGAGTGGAAACCATGTTCGGATCAACATCGACTTCCACACCTTCAAGGAAATTGATCAAACCGATACGCTCGATCATCTCGCCGGTACGCTCGTGTTCAAGCGCGTTTTCCGCAAAAAAGTCTATGGTACGCTGACCCAGGTCAACCAGTTTCTGCACATCCTCATCCGTTTCAAGTTTCATGAAAGGAATAATGACCGTGCCCATCAAACCACCGATCTTCAGTGTGCTCTTGCCGCCGACCAGCACGCTCGCACCCTTGTCCTTACCTGGAGCCAAAGCACCGGTCATCACATTGATGCAATGCATGCAACGCACGCAATCGTGGTTGTCGATCTCAATCGCATGGGTGTCATTGATCGCAACGCTGGAGATGCTTGGACCGGTTTTGACATTCTTGATCTGCTTGAGCTGGAAAGTCTTGGTCGGGCAACGCGCCACAACGTCATTCACCAGCTCGTCCATGCCATGCTTGGCAAACCACTGCTTGGCCATCGCTTCATCGGTGCGAATGTTGTCGCGCCAGGTCCCGATCACCGCCATGTCTGCACGCTGCACGGAATTCATGCAGTCATTCGGGCAACCGGAGAATTTGAATTTGAATTTGTACGGCAAGGATGGGCGATGCATGTCATCCAGAAAGGTATTCAACACGGCACGATGTGCCTTGGCTTCATCGTAGCAGGATTGTTCGCAACGCGCCGCGCCCACGCAGGACATCGAGGTGCGCACTGCCGGACCCGCGCCACCCAGGTCAAAGCCCATCTCGTTGATCTCGTCGAAAGCCTTCTGCACGTTGTCGGTGGTCGCGCCCTGGAACATGATGTCACCGGACTGGCCATGGAATGCAATCAGGCCGGAGCCATGCTTCTCCCAGATGTCGCAAAATTCGCGCAGCGTATTGGTATCGTAGTGCATACCGGCTGGCGGCATCACGCGCAGCGTATGGAATTCGGCACAATCCGGGTAAACCGGCTTGCCGGTTTCATCCTTGAGTTCGGTAAAGCGCGGGATGATGCCTCCGCCATAGCCAAACACGCCGACAGTGCCGCCCTTCCAGTAGCCTTTTTTGGTCCGGTATGAGGTCTCGAGTTGCCCCAACAAATCCACCACGTAATCTTTATCCTTGGCCAGCTCTTTCAAGCCGGTCACAAAGCTGGGCCATGGACCAGACTCAAGCTGATCTAGGTTTGGGGTATCATGCATCTTCTTAGCCATAACAATTCTCCTTGTTAGTCGCGTTGCCTGAGTTTACTGCTGGCAAACGATTAATAACCCGGCAGAGGCGGGGATTGGTGATCCATCTGAACTCATCCGCGATAGTACTGCGGTATGTCCATGTTTATTGCTGTATTAGAATACTACGATATATTGCCCGATGCATTCCATCACCCTTAGCGGTTATCTTCAATAACCCTTATGGGTAGTGTATCGGCTTCCCTAGTAGTATTCCAATATCAGGCACATTAACAGTAAACTTAAGCCTATATAATAACTCGTTCAGAATACGCTGAAAGAGTATCGTTATCTACATATTCTGACTGGGGCAACTGCAATGGCACAAATCAGCGAATTGGCGAAATTCAAGGTTCCTTTGGGCAATCAGGAAATTGAACTGCACCAGATAGATCACGTCGAAGGCGGGATGAGCTTGTTGCGCATTCGTATTCGAGAAGGCAAGCGTTTTACTATTTTCGACATTGATCCCGATACGGCCCAACATTGGGCCGTGGCTATGCAACGCTGGGCAGATAGCCAGAAACTGGCAGCAAATGACTAATAAAAATATTTCCGAAATGATCGATATGGTGTTCGATCTCGAGGGTGGCACACTGCCCGCCGCGTATCGCGCTGCGCTTTGGACCGCACTGCTGGGTCAAGTTCCCCGACTCGCTGAAGAAAAGCTCGTCGGGGTTCTGCCGTTACGCTCAACAGTAAGCAGCCAGGGTATGCTGCTTGCCAAACGTGCCAAACTGGTCATGCGTATGCCGACAACAATTGCCGAGTCTGCCGCATCCGGCTTGACTGGACAGCAGCTCGATATAGACGGAAGTACGATGCGCGTTGGGGATGCGAAGAAACGTACGATCCAGCCCTTCCCCACAATTCACGCCGAGCTGGTAACGGGTTCTGATGATGAAGTTCTTTTCGTGGAAGACATCAGAAACCAGATGGAAAAGTTGGGCGTTGCAGGAAAATTGATCTGCGGCAAGCGCGTCACTGTCAATGACGGTCAGCGATCCATCCACGGTTACAGCCTGGTATTGCATGACCTGAAACCCGAAGCGTCGCTACTATTGCAATATGCCGGCCTCGGAGTTGACCGCCAATTTGGCTGCGGAATTTTTGTACCGTATAAAGTCATTACGGGTTTGAGTGAAGATTGAATTTTTTGTTTATTTTTTTGATGGAGGTCATACATGAGCTATACAGTTGCAGGCAATCAAGTCGAAACCGATGGTGATGGCTTCCTATTGGAGCCGGATTACAGCGACGAAATAGTAAACATCATCGCGGCGGCAGAAGGCATAGAGCTGACGCCCAAACATTGGGAAATCGTCAAATATATGCGCGATCAATACCGCGAACATGGACATACACCCAATTTCCGCAATATGCTGAAGGGCGTCAATGAATTCTGGCCGGAGGCGGATAGCAAAGCCCTGTATGATCTATTTCCGACCGGCCCGGCCAAACAGGGTGCAAAAGTTGCCGGCCTGCCACAGCCGTATGGCAAAGGCGGTTATTAAAGCGGCTACATTTCTGAAATTAACAGGACATCTATCATGAGCACTCAAGAGTTGCACGCCAATGTCAAACTCGATATGCGAGGCCTGACCTGCCCCGCTCCCCTGCTCGGGGCCAAGCGCGTGGTCGACGACCTTAAAAAAGAGCAGATATTGTTGCTGATATCAGACTGCCCGGGCACTAGGGATGATCTTTTTTCATGGGCTGAACAGACCCATAACAAGGTACTAAAAACAGAAGCGATGCCCGATGGCGGCACGGGTTACTACGTGATGAAGGGCAAAGGAGTATCACACAAGGCGAATGTGATTCTTGATATTCGCGGTGTGCATTGCCCGGGACCTATCGTGGAAGCCAAGAAGCTGTTGAACGGCATGAAGCAGGGTGAAATCCTCAAACTGATCAGCAACTGTCCCGGCATCCGTTCCGACATCGTCGGCTGGGCGGAAGCGACAGGAATAAAAATCATCAGCACAGTTGAAGCTGGCGCGGGCGACTATGAATTCTTCCTGCAAAAGGGCTGACCGGCGAGACCGGGCCACCTGACATGCGCATTAAAAGCCAATGGTTCAAGGGTGACCGCGAAAAGACCCCGCAAGAAATTGCGGGCGCAATGGCGTTTACCATCTGGCGTATCGCCGACAACGCGCTGAAGAATACCCGCAGGGCGAATTTCGAGATCGCGATCGGCCCGCAATATTTTTCTTTCATCACCGAATTCCTGGTGTTCCTGATCCAGGTCGCGGACCGCATCGCCCATCGCGAATTATCTGCAGAAGACCGCTTCGCCTTTACCAGCACACTGGCCAATCGGGTCGCTGAAACCCTGACCGAAAACCAAAGCCGTTTGCTGGACGACAGCATCACCGATCACAAACAGCTTTTCATCGACAAGCTGAACCAGCGCGCGGGTGAGTATGCCGAGTTCAGCTACGGGGTCGATGGCCCCGAATTCGCCTTCACCCGTTACCTCGCTTTCTGCATGCGCGAAGTCATGGATGAAAAAGATGTCGAATGGGTGATCGATCAGATGATGAGCATCGAAGCGCCCAATGCCGTGGACATGGTGGAGAAAACCATGAAGAACCTGTACACAAAAGAACCCGCGCAGACACGCATCCGCAAGGTCACCAGCGGCGACTGAAGGAAGCTATCAATCCAGGAACTGCAATTCAAGCCACAGAGATCACAGAGGACACAGAGATAAAGCGGATTCCATGTTCTTTTCCGTTTCACCTGATGAATGAGGTCAATATTTATAACAAGCAATTGTTTCTCCTCTGTGAACTCTGTGTTCTCTGTGGCTAACTGTTTTTTTAGAATTAATGCAAAATCCATTTGAACTAGACAATAATTCTGCCTATTTGCGCTGGCGCGAACACAAGCTGGCCCGCGCCATCACCGATATCGGCGAGTTGATCGTCGAAATCAGGGATCCGCGTGCCCTGACCAAAGCCGAACACGCCGCGCTGCTGGAACGTTGCCGGCGCAGCAACATGGTGGTTTACACCACTCACGCGGATCCCGTTGACGAAGAAACTGTGCAGCAGTTCGGACTGCAGTTCGGACTGAGCAGCCTGGACGCAAACTGGCTGGCGGGCGAACAAGGCATCACACGCGTCACCGTATGCGCTGACGACGGACAGCGGCAGGCTTACATCCCCTATACCGACCGCGCGATCAAATGGCACACCGACGGTTATTACAATCCGCCCGAACGTCAGGTTCGCGGCATGATCCTGCATTGCGTGCACAGCGCCGGACAAGGCGGCGAGAACCGATTGCTCGATCATGAGATCGCCTACCTGATGTTGCGCGACAGCAATGCCGATTTCATCCACGCGCTGTCCGCGGCGGATGCGATGACGATACCGGAACGCACGGATGAACAGGGCGTGGCCCGCGCCGCGCAGACCGGCCCGGTATTTTCGGTCGATCCGGCAAGCGGCGCGCTGCACATGCGCTACACCGCACGCACCCGCAGCATAGTCTGGAAACCGGACGCAACCACGCTGGCGGCTGTCGCCGCGCTGGAGAAGCTGCTCGCCTCGGACTTGCCGCACATCCACGGCTTGAGACTGGAACCCGGCATGGGCTTGTTGTGCAACAACGTGCTGCACGACCGCGCCGCCTTTGAAGACGATACGGCCGCACCGCGCCTGCTGTTTCGCGCGCGCTATCACGACCGGATCGCGGCGAATCGATGATGTCGAATATGGCGGTGCCGCGATGTTCATGGGTTTTGCGGGCGATACCGATATATGTTTGTTTAGTGGCAGGGTAGTAACGGAGTTTGAATTATTATAATTTACAGGGAGAGTGCTAAATGTATACGAATAAAATTGTCGCGGCGTTGTTGGCTGCAGGCGTGATGGGATCGCCGCTCGCGTATGCGACCAACGGCGACGAAATGATGGCTGTTGGCTCACAAAGTACTGCTCTGGGTGGGACTGGAGTAGCCAACTTTATGGGCGCGGATAGTTTATGGGCAAACCCTGCGATGCTGGGCAAGTCCAAGGGAACGGAAGTAACAGGTGGTGTTAATCTGTTTAAACCGAAAGTTACTAATACGGGTATGGGTGGCGGCGCAGCTGGAGACAGCACAGCGGACACGAGCTACATTCCTGATGTGTCTTATTCCAGCAGAACCAGCGACAGCCTGAGCTATGGTGTCGCGATGGCCGGTATCGCCGGTATGGGGGTTGACTATACCGGCGCCAGCCCAGCGTTAGCTTTGATTAAATCGAAATCGACTCTGAGTATTCTGAGAGTGGTAGCGGACGTTGCCTACAACACTGATAAATACGGCTTGGGATTTGCACCAATATTTCAGTATGGCTCTTTAATGCTTAGTTATGACAGTACCGCCATCGGTGGCGGACCATACAATGTTGCGCAGAATAAAGATTCGAGTACAGGCTTCGGCGTTGCTCTGGGCGGATATTACAACGCCACACCTGCAGTAACGGTAGCGGCCGCGTATCAGTCCAAGATCTCTGCGAAGTATGGAAACCAAATATCTGCTGGCGGAGCTGGCTTTGGTCTATGCAGTGGGCCAGGTTGCGCTGGCGCGCCTTTCGGCGACGATTTGGATCAACCAGCGCAAATGAAGTTGGGTGTTGCCTTTGCAGCTTCCGATAGCGTTACATTGACGGCCGATTACAAGTTGATCCAGTGGAGCGGTGCTGCAGGTTACAAGGATTTTAACTGGACTGATCAGAATATCGTTGCTGTAGGTGCGAAATATACTGCCAGCGGTTATTGGCTCGGTCTGGGCTACAACCATGCCAACGACCCAATTGGCGTACTTCCAGACAGCACCTATCGCGATGCTGCCATCAATGTCTTTAACAACATGTTCTTTCCGGCGATTGTGACGAACTCTTATACCTTTGGTGGCGGCTATGATATTTCCAAGTCGCTGGCTGTAGAAGGCGCAGCCGTGGTTACGCCGGAAGTTACGAAAGCTGTTGGAATAAGCCAACTGGGTGGGCCTGCAACAAATACCACTACACACTCCCAGCATGCCTTCGAAGTTTCTTTGCGTTACAAGCTTTAATTTAACAACGCAGAAAAACGGCCTTTTTCTAAAACGTCAAACCAAAAGCCCGCAGCGATGCGGGCTTTCTTATTGTCTTCATCAGCGGAATTCCTGGGTTCGCGACTTCATTCGTCATCCGATAAAAAACCCGCCATCATTGCGACGGCGGGCTTGAGGCTACTACAACTTTCAAATTTCTCTTCGATTACCAGCCGTAGGTCACGCCGATCGAATCTTCGTGCATCTTGATGCTGGCAGTGCCACCACCAAATCCTGTTGGGATTGGTCCAGTCACGGTCTGTTCGAAGGCATGCACGTAACCCACGGTCAGTTCGGACTGGTTGGCCAGCTTCCAGGTCGCACCCAGTGTCAGGTGATTCTGTACCACGCCTGGCGCAAGGAAGTTGAGGAACGCGTCATTCGTTCCGATTTGCTGGTTATTGTGGTTAATACCGGCGCGCAGGGTGAGGCCGGGGTTGAGCGCGTATTTCATGCCGAGCTTGAGTACGGTCATGTCCTGCCAGCCGAAACCCGGTCCACCGGTCGAACCAAACTGTTGCGGGATACTGGAACTATCGCCAACTGATGGAACGCCGGAATATTTGATCTGCACCGCATCGAAGGCTACTGTGGTTGCATCATTCGCCTTGACCGCGATACCCACACCATAGTTGGCCGGGATGTCGAAGTTGCCCTGGTCTGCAAACAGACCGCTGTACTTGCTGAACTTGCTCATCGAGACCTTGGGCTGGTAGGTCGCACCCAGGGTGACCATGTCGCTGACCTGCCCGGTCCATCCGAGGCGCAGACCTACACCGGTGGAAGTGTCTGTGCCGTTATTGGTGACAGAACCCGGGTTAGCTGAATAAGTCGAGTTGTCAAATGCATTTAGTCCTTGTGCGGAAAACATTTGGTATACCGCGACAAGAGAAACACCGACTGAGTTCGACGGGTTCACCTTCATTGCCCAGGTCGGCGCGATGAAGAGTTGCTGCAAATCTACGCCCGCCTTGGTACCAAACATGCTGTTATCGTACTGGGTGTTCATGCCACCTGCACCCCAGACAGTTACGCCAAGTGACATATCGGGCTTGATCATCTTGTTGTAGCCGAAATCGGGTATGAAAAAATTCGACTTGCCATTGCCATCATAAGTGCCGTTTATGAAACCGCCGCTACCAGCTATCGTGGTTTCACGAGTTGGCTTGAACCAGGTCAGGCCGAAATCGATGTGGTCGCCGACCATGGCCATGCCGGCCGGGTTGGTGCCCGCCGCCAGCGAATCCTGTGGCAGGGCGATGCCTGCGCCACCCATCGATTCAGCTTTGTCGCCTACGCCGATGCGGAAATAACCGTTGGTGGCATGCGCCAGCGGTGATGCCATGATGCCAGCGGCCATCAACGATACAACAATTTTATTGATTTTCATTACAACTCTCCTCCTAAATTATAATAAAACAACCCCCGTTACTGCCCTGCAACTAAACAAACAAACAGATATCCGTATCTCCCGCAAACCCCATGAACATCGCGGCTCCGCCATATTCGACATTTTCGATGAATTCGCTCTTGTCGAATTCGAACAGATCGACCGTCATCTGGCAGGCAATGAATTTCACCTCGGCTTCCAGGCACAGATCGCGCAGTTCCTGCAGCGAGGCAACGCCATGCTTCTTGAGCTTTTGCTTCATCATCATGGTTGCCATGGATTCCATTCCCGGCAGCATCTGCACCATCACCGGCATCGGCACGGGCATCGGCATGGCAGGGTTGGCGAGCGGACTGATCATCACGTTGGACAAATCCTTGCGCAGCAATTGCAATCCGTAGAAGGTGAAGAACACCTGCACTTCATAGCCCAGAGCGGCGGCGGTCGAAGCCAGGATGAATGGTGGATAAGCCATATCCAGTGTGCCTTTGGTGGCGATGATCGCCATTTTTTTGCTCATGTTTCCCCCTCGAGTATGGTTTTGTTTATGGATAGAAACCGGATTACTTTTTCTTCATGTAAAACGTGTATGAGCCGTTCGCTTCTTCTGTGGACAGCAGGCTGTTACCGGTTTGATCGGCGAATGCCTGCATGTCCTTCACTGCGCCGCAATCTGTCGCAACCAGTTTGAGTACTTGCCCGGAAGCCATATCGGCAAGTGCTTTTTTGGTCTTCAGGATAGGCAAGGGGCAGGACAGGCCGCTCGCATCAAATTCTTTATCAAAGTTCATGTTTATCTCCCGCAAGTTAATAAAAATATTGCCAATTTTGCATTGGCTCTAATAAAAATACACAAAAGTGTTACGCGCGTATTACATATTGATTCCCGCATTATAGGAATAAGCAGCTAACCAGCGTCCATACCCACTAAGAGTTTAAGGGATAACCCATTAGGGTTATTTTCCGAACCATGCGTACTCTCCATGCAATTTCCCCGGTTAACAAGGCTCAAATTACTCTCATTTAACTGCCGAGTAAACCATGCTTTCTGCCACGTTCGAAGAGAGCTGGCGTTCCACGGACATTGCTTGCTTGATGCCGGCACGATCGGCGCGCAGCAGGTCTTCAATCCATAGCACTATCGAATACAGTAGAATCCAGATTCGCATGGTCGGCAAGCAGATACACTCTACATCTGTCGCGCTATCACACAACGAAATTGCGAACCGAAACATAACAGGCGTGCAACAGGAAACTAAGGATGAAACCATTTTATTTTTTAGCGATGCTTGCCCTTTTTTTGGCCAATTCAGCTTTCGGCGACGAAGCAGCCATCAGGGCAGAAATGGCAAAAAAGTTTCCCTATTCGAAGATCATCAGCGTCAGCAAGACACCGTATTTTGGATTATATGAAGTGGCTTTCGATGACCAGCTGGTTTATACCGACGAGAAAATGACTTATCTTTTTTCGGGCAACATTCTCGATATGCATACGTTGAAGAATCTGACCGAAGCAAGAGAAAGGCAGCTTTATGCAATCAGTTTCGATACCCTGCCGCTCGACCTTGCCATCAAGAATGTGAAAGGCAACGGCAAAAGAAAGCTGGCTGTGTTCACCGACCCGAATTGCCAGTATTGCAAGAAGCTGGAAAAAGAGATGGTCAATCTGACCAATGCAACGGTTTACATTTTCGTGTATCCGATCCTGCCCGGTTCAGAAGAAAAAGCCAGGGCAATCTGGTGCGCACCCGACAGGCTCCAAGCATGGGAAGATCATATGTTGAAAGGTGTCGAGCCGCAACCTGTCAAGGCATGCGATACATCAGCTTTGACGAAAATTTCCATGCAGGCGAAAAAGCTCGGGATCAACGTTACGCCCACCCTGGTTTTCGAGGATGGCGTCATCAAGCCGGGAACATTAACGCTTGAGCTGCTTGATGAGCGTCTCACAGAATCGAGCCGGAAGAATTAAAGGTATGCGCCCATAACACTGCACTAACGCCCCGCCCTGGTGTCCCCGGCCATAACTTCGGAAGGCGTTGTGAAGTGCCCTCAGCCCGGCAGAGACAAGCCAGCCTCCAATCAGAGCAAAGAAAAATTACTGAAGCGCATCCTTGACAATGCCGGAGAGCAGTTCATCCACGGCTTTGAGTGCCTTTTGCGAGGCGGGTGAACCTGATATCTGAGGTTTGCGGTAAGCTATCCGCACTTCATGGGGCTTTTCCGGCACCACGTAAACCGAGATCACATAGGGACAAAACACAATGTTATCGGGGTCGGCCTCCATCATCTTGCGCGACACCACAGCACTGCAGAATTCGAGTGCCTCGGCCTCGAGGAAAATCTGTTTGCTGTCCCCCACATCCTTGCCGGTGCGCGCCAGCATTTCGCCGACATGCGAAACATTATTGACCACCATCCCCCGGTCTGTGATCGCCATTTCGACATCGTCCCTGACATCGTCAAAGCTGCCCGTTTTGGCGAAAACGACCATGTGATCGCCGGCCGCCACTGCACCGTGAACCAATCCGGCGAACAACAGCATTGCCGCCAGCATATTTCTAAACATTGCCTTCTCCTTGCTGCGTAAAGAATCATTGTACTGCAACGCTACTGTTTCACGGCCGAACAGCGGGTCCCGAACAACCTGGAACCCCGCTACCCGGCATGAGACGGAATTCTGCAACTGCAAAAAAGCCCACCAGATCGCCTGGTGGGCATCGGGGAATTGCAATATAGACCGTTATTTTCTTAAAAGGCGGTCGTTACCCGCACGCCGACCTTGTTGCCCACGCCGCTGAGGTTTTTGTTGGCGTTGGTGCATGGCACTGTAGATGCGGTGCATTTGAAATCACGCAGCTCATAGTTCAACGTTACATGAGCCAAGGGGTTGAAGTTGTACTTCACGCCCAATGACGTTTTGGAGAACTTGTGTTCGTCGGTAGCGCCGGTATTCAAATCTACCGTGTCGTAGCGCGCATCCAGCTCCCACTTGGTGCCCGGAACGTACCAGCCGCCGTCCAGATACCAGCCGTTGGCCTTCGCTGTCGTGCCATTGGTGCTGGCGAAAAGATAACTGGGCTTGTCCGGGCCTTCAAAGATCATGCCATCGGCGCTGATGTACTCGAACGAGACGCGGTAGGGCTTGGCCATATAATCAACACCAAAGCCGGAGCGATCCCGTTTGTAGAGTTGGGGGTTGGCAACTGTATCATTCGTAACATCCACCAGGCGCTGACCCGACTGACTCCAGACATAGAACTTCAGGCCATTCGCCGGGCCCGTGCTGGCAAGATTCTTTTCGGTTGCCAAATACAGGTAGGTATCATATTTGCCATCAAGGTTGTCTAACTCTATGCCGCTGCCCTGACCGACCATCGCCGCATAGGTCAAACTCCAGTCCTTGCCCATTTCAAAACTATCGAACACCTGGACACCCGAATCGCGGAAACCACCGGCCGGTTTGGTAAAACCGTTCAAAGCGCCGCCGCTCGCCTGAAGCGAAGTCAGAGTTGCGGGTGCTATGTTCGCCGTATATGTTGCGTTGGGAAAACGCTCCAGCAACAGGGCATTGGTGGCTTCGGAAAAGTCCATATAGGTCGTTGCAATCGTGCTCTGCATACCCTCGTCGGAACCGGGGTATTTGAACAGTCCGACACGGACGCGGGCGCCCTTGATGTAATTCAGGGTGACGCTGGCATCGGTCAGTGCGGGGCCGGAAGATCCGGTACTGGTACGGTTTGTTGCCGCGTTGCCCAGTTCTGTCAACACAAAATAATTGATGTGGTCATCCAGCGGAAAACCCGTGCCACGCACACCGACCTGGGCATGCAGGACATTGAAACCTGACTGCGCATCCAGATTGGGGCCGAGCAACTTGGGTGGCACATAAACGTTCCCGGTGGCGTTGGCGCTGCTGTAATCCTTCATGAAATCCGCTTCGACGAAGCCAAAGACATGCGCGGGGACCGAAGCGGCAGCCGGCTCGGTGCCCTGCAGCATCAGCCAGTCTAGTGCGTTGGCCGTGCCTGTCGCTGCGAATCCCAATATTAGTACGGCACTGATCAGAGTGCGCTTGAACAATTTCTTGTCTCCCATTTTGTTACTCCTCTATTTTATTGATAGTTGCATGAATCCAACCGGGCTTGATCCCTGAAACCAACAGCTGGCCATGTTTAAGCAAATGTCGTTTCACCAAATGTCATGGCTTGATGTAGACATACCCTTTTCTGACCAGATCACCGATACGCACGACGCCACCGGGCACAATCTTGGCATCCGGATTTAATTTAGGTTGATAGCCAAGCAGCTTGGTCATCGCCTGAAGCGTGTTGTCGCAGGCGGAGAACCTCACGCCGCTCTGGGCAAGCGAATCGACCCGCTGCGCATTGACATTTTCTGCGAACAACAGGCGCAGGCCGGGGCCATAGGCAACGATCTCGACCGTCACCGCACCGGGGGGATAGGCATCGAGCAGATTCGATGCGTTGTTCAGAACAAGTACTTGTTTGGACGGATCCATGTCACTTATTTGCAGGACATACTTGTATTCTGCAAAAGCAGCCTCGTCAGCAGACAGGGCGGGCGTGGCGACCGACATCATGAATAGAGATGTCATGACAAAAATGATAGATCGAAAAAAATTAGGCATCGCTTTTCTCCAGATTGTGGTGCTTGTGGTGATGAGTGCGCGGGGGAGTAGACCTACTGCCTCCCAACAACACACATGCTTATTGGGTCATTGCGTGGTATCGTGAACCTTAGAGCTGAAGTATTCGTTTCATTTCCTGTTTCTCCTCGGATTATTATTGGGTTATTGATTTATTGTTATTGCAGGTTGCTGCGCATGTTCGACGCTGTGGTAATGGGCTTTATTCCCTGTTTATTTATTTAGTTAAAATGATGGAATAAACCCGTAAGCTGTTGCGTCTTAGGAATTGATTGGCCACATCCCCATACTTCAAGGTGTAGCGTTTTAGATGAATATCCTTTCCTTATTCTGCGGTGCAGATGACTTCCAGGAACAATTGGAGAAAATACGGCCGAAGTTATACCGTGTGGCCTATTCCTGGAGCCATAATGCCGCGCTTGCTGATGACCTGGTTCAGGAAACACTGGTCAAGGCACTGAAAAATACCCGCCAATTGCGCGATCCCGCGCTATTGAATAGCTGGGTGTTCAGTATCCTGACGAACTGCTGGCGTGACCATTTTCGGCAACACAGAGAAATGGAAGATATAGACGAACTCGAGGACTATCGTTGCGCCACCCATTCCACCCCGGAAGACGATCACTCCCAGTCACAGATCGTTTCTCGCGTTAGGGACGCAGTCGCCCAACTTCCGATCGGACAACGCCAGGTGCTGACACTGGTGGATCTGGAAGGATTTCCTTATCTTGAAGTTGCAACAATTCTGGCTATTCCGATCGGGACAGTCATGAGCCGTTTATGCCGGGCACGGCAGGCATTAAAGACTCTTTTGATGGAACTTGCCCCGCAACACTCGGCGCAGGCTCGTCAAATACGGAGGGTCGTTTGATGAATACTCAAAACATTTCTGATGAGCTTCTGAATTCCTTTGTCGATAGCGAACTTGCACTGGACGAGACAGGCGAAATGTTCAGCGCTATCGGCCGGGACGATGCGTTGAAAGAGCGCGTATGCGAACTGCGCGGCCTGAAGGAAATGGTCCAGCATGCCTACCACCAGCCGCCAATCAACAAAATGTCACCCATTAAAAAGCTGAGTGCCTGGCGGATCCCGCAGATACAAAATATGCCCAGGCTGGCGACCTGCATGCTGATGCTGTTGCTGGGCTGGGGATCGGGCTGGATCATGTTCGCCGGATCGCAATCCATGGGCGACCCCAAACTGGCGCACCTGTTGGAGTCGGCACAAAGCAACGACCTAATCGAAAAATCGGGTAACATCATTGTTCATGTCAGCAATTCCAACCCGGTCAGGCTGAAAACGGCGCTGGATGAAACAGAGAATTTGCTGGGTTCATACAAGCGTGCAAACCGGCAAGTCAATGTTGAAATCATCGCCAATGGCAGCGGTCTGGATTTGCTGCGATCAGATGTATCCCCTTATGCAAAGCGTATTGCCATGATGAAGGCAAAATACCCGAATCTTGATTTTCTGGCCTGCCGGCAGACGATAAACAAGTTGCAGAAACAGGGCATCATCGTAAAACTTTTGCCGCATACGGGTTTTGCGAATTCTGCAGTAGAGGAGATCGACAAGCGACTGCATCAAGGTTGGGACTATGTCAGAGTATAAGGAATCAGCGGCATAAATAATAATATTCTAACTTTGTTGCAATACCTGCTTGAATGATGTAAGTTTTTCCATAGTATAAAAATTAAAACCAAATTAAAACCGAGGAGGAAATTTTAATGCGCATCAAAACAACTATTTTGTTTTCCCTTATAGCCTCTCTGGGCTTGGCAAGCTTGGCTTTTGCTGAAGAACAGGCGGATGGCCGGAGTCTGACTTTCGATAAAAAGATGGGTAATTGCCTCGCATGTCATGCGATACCAGGCGATCCCAAGGCCGAAGCAGCCGGCAATATCGGCCCTCCTCTGGTGAACATGAAAGAGCGCTATCCCGATCGTGCCAAATTGCGCGCAAAAATTTGGGATGCCACCGTAACCAACCCCGATACTGTTATGCCGCCTTTTGGCAGGAACAAAATACTGACAGACAAAGAAATCGATCTGGTTACTGATTACATACAGGGTCTTTAAGTTGAATTTAAATTTAAATTTGAAAGGTGTGATATGAATCAATTGCGTAGAGCGTTTCTGAAAAACGCAGGTACCGTCGGAGCGGTTGCAGTCGCGATCGCCACAGGCTTGCTCAAACCCGGGACAGTATTTGCCGCAGCATGGAACAGCCTTGCCTTCACGACCAAAGACCTGAACGAAGCCATGAAAAATGCGGGTTATGACGGGGCCATCGAGAGCAGCGACATCGTGATCAAGGCCCCGGAAATCGCAGAAAACGGGGCTGTAGTGCCGGTGTCAGCCACCAGCAATATCGCGGGAACCACCTCCATGGCGATCTTCATCGACAAGAATCCTGCCCCGATGATTGCCGATTTTCAATTCCTGAATGGCGCCGAGCCATACATTGCCACACGCGTCAAAATGGCCAAGACTTCCCTGGTAAGGGTGACGGTAAAGGCCGGCGGCAAGAATTACATCGCCAGCCGGGAAGTAAAAGTTACGATCGGCGGTTGCGGCGGCTGATCCGGCTTGACCGATTTTGAAAATTCAACTTAATTTGTTTGTTTGACAATTTTGAAGAGGATACGAACATGGCTGAAGCGATGAAAATGCGGGCGACAATGGAAGGCGATGTTGTCGACGTGAAAGTGCTGATCCAGCATCCAATGGATACCGGGCTGATGAAGGATAAAAAAACCGGCAAACTGATACCGGCACACTTTATCAACCAGGTCGTTGCCACACTGAACGGCAAGACAGTGATTGATGCCCAGTGGGGTGTGGGTATTGCCCAGAATCCCTTTATCGGCTTCAGGATCAAGGGTGGCAAGCCCGGTGACAAAGTCGCCGTCAACGCGGTTGACAATCTGGGCACCAAGTTTGATGGCGAAGTGGTCGTTGCCTGATTCAGGGTAAAGACTTTGAGAACATTTGATTCTTCCAACCAAGAGGAAGGTACGATATGAAACAAAAACTCACATCCATATTGGCGCTACTGTTGCTCGGTGTCAGTTTCTCCGTGTACGCCAGCCCTGCGAAAGACCGCAGCGCTTTGATCAAACACTACAAGCAGATTCTTCCCGATATCAAGTTCCAGGATTATATCTATGGTGCGCTGGCCATGAACCCTGACGCCAAGAGTCAGTACGAAAGCTTCATGGAATTCCCCTCCTATTCCATCGATTTGGACAAGGGAAAGAGCATGTGGGAAACACCGTTCAAGAACGGCAAACATTTTTCTTCCTGTTTTAAACATGGCGGCAAGAAGGTGGCCGGTAACTATCCGTATTTCGACAACGCCTCCGGACATGTGGTCACATTCGAAAATGCCATCAACGCCTGCCTGAAAAAGAACGGCGAGGATGAGTTGAAATACGGCGACTCGCAAATGGGATTGCTGACAGCCTACGCGCGTAGTCTGTCTGACGGGATGAAAGTCAATGTCAAGGTAAAAGGCAAGGGTGCGCTGGCCGCCTACGAGAAAGGCAAAGAGTATTACTATAAGCGCAACGGCCAGCTGAATTTTTCCTGTGCAAGCTGCCATGTCCAGAATGCCGGCAAATTCATCCGCAGCGATCAACTCTCCATGATGATCGGACAGGCATCACATTGGCCCGAATTCCGCGGCGGCACGGATATCGTTACGTTGCAGAAACGTTTCATGCAGTGCCAGAAAAACATGCGTGCCAAGCCGCTGCAAGCTGACAGCGAGGATTACAACGATCTGGAGTATTTCCTGACCTACATGAGCAACGGTCTGCCCATGCTGACTCCTGTGTACCGCAAGTAACTCTATGCGACGGATTAACACGGACTGTTGGTCCGGTTAATCCGTGCATATCAATTTTTTCGTACCCCAAAATCCCTTTCAGGAGCGCCATCATGTCCATGAACCGTCGCGAATTTATGCAGATGTTGGCAGTGGCGGCAGCCTCGGGCTTTGCATTGAACAGCAGCTCAGCACTCTCTGCAGACAATGCGGGCAACTTCTACGATCTGCCCCCCTTTGGCAATGTTTCCCTGCTGCACATCACCGATTGTCATGCCCAGTTGCTGCCGATTTACTTTCGGGAACCCAATGTCAACATCGGTTTGGGGCAGAGCAGGAACAAGCCGCCGCATCTGGTGGGCGAAAATCTGCTCAAGTATTTTGGCATAAGGCCGGGAACGCCCGAAGCCTATGCATTTACCTACCTCGATTTTGACAATGCAGCCCGCACCTACGGCAAAGTGGGTGGTTTCGCGCATTTGGCTACATTGATCAAGCAAATCCGCGCCAGCCGTCCCGGTTCCCTGCTGCTGGACGGCGGTGACACCTGGCAGGGGTCCGCCACTGCATTGTGGACCAAGGGACAGGATATGGTGGATGCCGGCAAGCTGCTGGGCGTCGATGTGATGACAGGCCACTGGGAATTTACGCTGGGCGCGGAGCGGGTCAAACAGGTCGTTGACAACGACTTCAAGGGCAAAGTGGATTTCGTTGCGCAGAATATCAAGACCAACGATTTCGGCGACCCGGTCTTCCCGTCCTACGTGATGAAGCAGATCAACGGCATTCCCGTCGCAATCATCGGCCAGGCATTTCCCTACACGCCAATCGCCCACCCCCGCTACCTGACACCGGATTGGACCTTCGGCATCCAGGACGACAATATGCAACTGGTCGTCAACGAGGCACGGGCCAAGGGTGCACAAGTGGTCGTGGTGCTGTCCCACAATGGCATGGATGTGGACCTGAAGATGGCAACCAGGGTCACCGGTATCGACGCCATCATGGGCGGCCATACCCATGATGGCATACCCGCACCGATCAAGGTCAGGAATGCCGGCGGACAGACCCTGGTGACCAATGCCGGATCCAACGGCAAGTTTCTCGGTGTGATGGATTTCGACGTCAGGAGTGGCAAAGTAGTCGACATCAAATACAAGCTTCTGCCGGTGTTCGCCAACCTGATCGACCCGGACGCGGAAATGGCAACCTTGATCAAGAAAGTGCGCGCACCCTATGAAGCGAGGCTGGCTGAAAAGCTTGCTGTCACAGAAGGAACGCTTTACCGCCGCGGCAATTTCAACGGTACTTTCGATCAATTGATTCTGGATGCACTGATGGAGGTCAAGGGGGCCGATGCGGCGTTTTCCCCGGGTTTCCGCTGGGGAACGTCGCTGTTGCCCGGAGAAGAAATCACCCTCGAGCACGTGATGGACCAGACCGCGATTACCTACCCCCAAGTCACGCTGAACGAAATGACCGGAGAAACCATCAAGGCCATCATGGAAGATGTCTGCGACAACCTGTTCAACGCCGATCCCTACAAGCAGCAGGGCGGAGACATGGTGCGCGTCGGCGGTATCAGCTATACCTGCGATTTGCGGCAAAAAATCGGCAAGCGCATCAACAACATGATGCTGAATGGCAAGGCGCTCGATCCGAACAAGAAATACAAGGTGGCGGGATGGGCGCCGGTGGCGGAAGGCGTGACCGGCGAACCCATCTGGGATTTGGTGACAAGCTATCTGCGCGACAAGAAAGTGATCACGCCGCGCCAACTCAACCTGCCAAAACTGATAGGCGCGGAGGACAACGCCGGTATAGCTTGAGATGGGCGCTGATGCATGCACGGATGTGTGATGCAGTAAATTGCGATTTGTTTATTCATGAATTTTTGATAATTTTTTGGGGTAACGCTATATGGATGCATCGGTTGTGATAAAGACGATAGTCTGGTGGGGATTTGGTTTGGGCATCGTATTCGGCTTCATCGCCAATAAGACCAACTTTTGCACCATGGGTGCCATTTCGGACGTCGTCAATATGGGCCACTGGGGGCGTATGCGCGCCTGGCTGCTCGCAATTGCAGTGGCGATGATCGGCACCAATGTGCTCGCCTATTTTGGTTATCTGGATTTGTCCAAGACCATCTATACCGGCAGCAGTTTCCCCTGGCTTGCCTATATCGTTGGAGGACTGTGCTTCGGCGTAGGCATGACGCTCGCTTCCGGTTGCGCCAACAGAACGCTGGTGCGCGTCGGAGGCGGCAACCTGAGATCTGTGGTCGTGTTCATTTATTTGGGCTTTGCCGCATTGGTGACGCTGAGAGGGATCCTGGGCGAATTCCGCGTGAAAGTGTTGCAGGCACCTGCCGTCACTTCCCAGTTCGACCACGGACAAACGCTCTCTTCCCTGCTCTCCGGCATCGGCGGGCTTTCCTCCAAAACCCTGCAACTGGTGTTAGCCGTTGTGATCGGGTTGGCCATCCTGATTTTTGTTTTCAAGGACAAGGGTTTCCGTAAAAGCCTCGATAACAACCTTTCAGGCCTGGTCATCGGCCTGCTCGTGATAGGAGGCTGGTATCTTACCGGGCATCTCGGCTTTGGCGAGAACCCCGATACGCTGGAAATGACCTATCTGGGCACCAATTCCCACCTGGCTGAATCGATGTCTTTTGTCGCACCTACCGCCTACACCCTGGAATATTGGGCATACTGGACCGATGCCTCGAACATCGTCACCTTTGGCGTTGCGACAATATTCGGCGTTGGCATCGGTTCTTTCCTTTACGCCCTGATCACCAAGTCTTTCCGCTGGGAAGCATTTTCCTCGGCACAGGACATGTTCTACCACATCATCGGCGGCACACTGATGGGATTCGGCGGCGTCACCGCGATGGGCTGCACCATAGGCCAGGGCATAACCGGTGTGTCGACCCTGTCGCTCGGGTCCTTCCTGGCGCTGGCCTCTATCGTCGCGGGTTCCGCCGTTACCATGAAAATACAATACCGCATCATGATGCGGGAAGCATGATCAACTATTCTTGAATCACCCGATGGGAGCGGCCGGTCAGTTGTGTCGCGAACTGCACTGATCTCCCGCGCGTATGAACCGCCTTCAGTTCGGGCACGCACGCGCTGGAATGGCTTGATTGAATCTACAGGATAGGGCCATGAAAATATTTGCTGCCGGTTTGTTATTCATACTCTGCATGGGAACAGGCTTTGCTGAAACGCGCGATGCCGAGCAATACTTCTTTGACTTGAAAATGGGCGACTTCAAAAGCGAGTTGGCCAATGCAAAAAAAGAAGGCAAGACCGGCATCATGATCATGTTCGAGCAGGTGGATTGTCCTTTCTGCTTCCGCATGAAAAACACCATCCTCAACCAGAGCGAAGTGCAGGATTACTACCACCGGCACTTTCTGCTTTTCCCGGTGGATATCCGCGGCAGCCTCCCGATGGAAGATTTCACAGGCAAGGAAACCACGGAAAAGGCCTTCAGCCTGGAACACCGCGTATACGGAACACCGGTATTCGATTTTTTTGATCTGAATGGCAACCTGATCACGCGCTTTCCCGGAACGGCGATAGACGTCAACGAGTTCATGCTGCTGGGCAAATGCGTGGTGGAAGGCGCATGCAAAACCATGTCATTCAGTGCCTACAAGAGACAGCTGGCGAAATGAACTGTTTCACCAGCGTGCCGTTGCTGAAGCGCATCGCTTGCCTGCTGTTCCTTGCTGCTGTTTGCACCCCGGCCCTGGCCGGTACACTCACCCTGGAGGCCGCACTGGCCGCGGCGAAATCAGCCCATCCCGACCTGTTGATGGCCGAGGCGGACCGGGACAGCGCCCTGGCGGACCTTGATGTCGCCAGTTCAAGCCAGGACACCCACATCGATCTCGAAGGCATCTTGCGCAGTGGTCGACCCACTACCGGCATGCCGGACTTCACCAGCGACAACAGCGTTCGTCTGACAGCACGCAAGACGCTCTATGATTTCGGGCGCAGCAGCAATGCCGAAATGGCTGCCAAATTCGAGCTGAAGGCACGCGAGGCTGATCTAACCAGCACGCTCGACCAGCGCCGCCTGGAGATCATGGCGCGCTATTTCGACGTGCTGCTGGCTGACATGCAGTACACCGTGGATAACGAGCTGATGGCGGTGTATTACGTCAACTTCGATCAGGGCAAAGACCGGCTGGCACAGGGGCAGATATCCAGTGTCGAACTGGCCGAGCTTGAATCGCGCTATCAGGATTCCTTGCTGAAACGCAACGCCAGTGCGGAGCGACAGCGTCTCACGCGCGCCATGCTGGCCAATGCGATGAATCGTCCAGACCTGTTGCCCGGCGATCTGGAAGACCCGAAACTTCCGGGCAACCAGCGCGCCCTGCCCGATTACGAAACCCTGCTCCCGATCATGCTGGACAACAATCCACGGCTGCATGCGCAACAGGAAATGCTTGCAGCTTCACAAGAACGCATTTCCTCGCTGCGCGCAGAAACCGGCCCAACACTGGATGCCGAAGTCGATGCGGCCGATTACAGCCGCCCTGCGACTACACGAAACAGCTACAGTGCCGGACTGATCCTGTCCTGGCCTTTGTATCAGGGTAATCGTTCTGACTCCCGTGTCGCGCGTGAAATGGCCCGGTTCAACAAACTGCAGGCTGGCACAGAAAAAATGAAAATGAATCTGACCCAGGCGCTGCTGGAAACCTGCCTTGATATCACCCAACTGCAGAGCACTGCGCGCACGGCTGCCCGGAAATACACCGGGTACCGTGATCTCCAGCTGGAACGCAGCCGCGGCCTGTATGAACTGGAGCTCAAGAGCAATCTCGGCACATCGATGTCGGAAACATCGGATGCCAGACTGCGTGCCCGCCGCAACGAATATCAATTGGCATTGAGCTATGCGCATCTGGAGGCTTTGCTGGGCAAGCCGCTGAGTGAAGTTGCAACAAACAAGGGGAATCTGAAATGAAAAAATGGATAGCGCTGATCTCAGCCGTATTCTTCCCGCAGGCGCTGTGGGCCGCGGATGTGCCGGCAACCCTGCAGTGGTCGCAACGGGTTGAACTTTCGACGCCGGTGTCCGGCATCGTAAAGGCAGTAAACGTCGAAGTGGGCGACCAGGTCACGAAAGGCCAGGTGTTGCTGTCGCTGGACAGCACAACATATCAGGCCAGCGTGGCCGAAACTCAATCCGAAATCACCCGCTTCAAAGCCGAGGCGGAAGAATCTAAGCGCGATCTGGATCGCGTGCAGGAGCTGTATCAACGCACCATCGTTGCCACCGCTGAACTGGATCAGGCCAGGCTGCGCCTGGTGAAGAGCCTGTCCATGCTAGCCGAGGCGCGTGCACGGTTGCGGCAGGATCAGAAAGCGCTGGACGATACCTCGCTGCGCGCGCCATTCGATGCTGTCGTGGTTCTCCGCGATGCCGAGCCCGGACTTAGCGTGGCTGCCGGGCTGGAGCCGCGGATGCTGCTGACGCTGGCCAGATCGGGAGAGATGATTGCGCGCATGCACCTCCCCTCCCCGCAAATCGGCAATCTGAAAACCGGCCAGACGGTAACCGTGAGCGCCGACGGAACAAGCTACACCGGGAAAATAAAAACGCTGGGGTTGGAGCCAATCAAAACAAAAGAAGGGGCGGTATATCCGGTAGATGTGCTATTCCCGAACAAGCAGCCCTTGCGCGCCGGGGCGCCGGCAGTGGTAAAGTTGCCCTGATCGCATATATTGCCATGCCTGAAATCTTCATTCGGTATCGCTGTAATCCAGCACCATAATCTTTGGCGCCCGGTCTATACGGTATAAAGCCAGCAGCAGGACTATGGTCGAAACGACCATAAAATGCGGGCCGAACAGCCAGAACACCATCGGCACCAAATAATAATAGGCACGCATGCCCATGCTGTAGAAATGGCCAGCGCGATTGAGATGGGTCGCCACATGCGCAGGCGTAATCATCTTGTGGTTCAACCTGACCGGCACATTGATCATGAAACCCACGTGATTGTATATGCGGATTGCCATGGAAAAGCCGAAGAAAGCCACAAACAGATCAAGCAACAGCGCAAGCAGTTTCACCATCCACAGCATCGGATTAATTGCACCCACCATGTTCAGGGCATGCCAATGCGCCTCTAACTTGTCACCCTGCTCACTGAGTGTCAGTACCCCGATAATCAGCAGTACCGATGTTGAAGCGAGAAAAGTGGCTGCCATGGTGGAGTTGCGCAACGTCTGCACAGCCAGCACGGCATTTTTATCGTCGCCCATGATGGTCTCCACCCATGCCGTCCGTGCAATCCTGTTGATCGCCTGTACCGTGTAGGCTGGATCCTTCTTGATTTTATTACGGAGAAAGATGTGATAGGAGACGATAAGCAACACAGTTACCAGCAAACTGGCAAAGTCATTGGCAAATGATACTAGTAGCGTGTGAACATCCATGGCTGCGACAAACCCAAATAATCTGATTGGCTAAAGGGAAACAAACGGGATACTGCGCCGCTGCGACCCGGCATCCCTGTTGCGTGATTGCATTTTAACAGAGCTGAAAATTGTGATCCGGGAAACTCCGGCTGCACAGATCAGGAAACGGATCCCGCTTCGAGTCTCTCCTTAATGTCTTTCAAAGCGTTCCGCTCGGAAGGAAAGATATTTTTGTCCTGAATATCAATTTGCAGTCCGGTGCGCTGCATCACTTCCAGCACCGGCAGCTTGATATTATAAAAAATCAGTGAAATCCCGTTTCCCCTCAACCGTGTTACAAGTTCGCGCAGCATGGCCACACCCGAGGCATCCAGTCCGTTGATACCCCTTGCATCCACCATTACATATCTGATATCCGCATCGTTGCTGATCAGGTAGAGGATGGATGCCTCAAAATAATTCACGTTGGCGAAATACAGCTGCCCGTCAAAACGGATTGCCACTACTTCCGGATGGAACTGCGGCAGACTGTATCTTTCCGCATTCTGCAGTTCGCCGTTCTCGTCCAGCCCCAGCAGAACAATGCGCGGCTTCATGGTGCGGAACAGGAACATCGCCAGCGCGAGCAACATGCCCACCAGTATCCCGTACTGAATATTGGGAGCAAACAGCAGCGTGGCGACAAAGGTCGATGCTGCCGCAATGCCGTCCCGCCGGCTTGCATTCCACGCATCGCGGAATATCTTGAAGTTGAGCAGGGAAATCACCGCCAGAATGATCACCGCGGCGAGCGTCGGCTTGGGCAGTTGATGCAGCAGCGGGGTCAGCAACAGCAGCGTGAGCAGCACCGCTGTCGCGGTGAAGATCGAGGACAGTCCGGTTTTTGCGCCCGCTGAAAGATTCAGCGCCGAGCGCGAGAATGAGCCGCTCACCGGCATGGTGTGATTGAATGATGCGGCGATTTTCGCCAGTCCCTGACCGATCAGTTCCTGATTTTCATCCCATGCCGTGCGGGTCTTGATGGCGATGATTTTGCAGCTGGACATGGCTTCCATGAAACTGACCAGCGCGATCACAATAGCCATGGGCAGCAGTGACACGCTGCTTTCCCAGTTCAATTCAGGCAAGCTGAAGGCGGGCAGGCCCTGCGGCACCTCGCCGACCACCCTGCCTCCCATGGCCTCGAAGCCGGCCAGATAACTCACGACCGTGGCCAGCGTCACGGCGATCAGGACGCCCGGCAGTTTGGGCGCAAAACGTTTCAAGGCCAGCATGATCGCCAGGGAAGACACGCCGAAGATCAGCGAAGCAGAGTGCATCTCATCCATATGGACAAGGATATGAGCGATATCCACAAGAAAGTGCTGGCTGTTCCGCAACGACAGTCCGACCAGTGGCGCGAGTTGCGACAGTCCGATGATGATGGCCGCGGCGTTGATGAATCCCATCAATACCGGATGCGACAGAAAGTTGAGCAGCACCCCCATGCGTGCCAGCCCCATGACGATCTGCACTACACCGGAGAGGAATGCCATCAGCACAACGGCGGTGTAAAACTGTTCAGACCCCCAGTGGGCGAACGGAATTACGCTGGCAGCCGTCAACAACGAGGTCATTGCCACCGGCCCGGTGGAAAGTACCCGGGATGAGCCGAACAACGCGCCGATGAGGGAAGGAATGAGGATCGCATACAAGCCAAAATAGGCCGGCACACCGGCCAGTTGGGCATAGGCCAGCGACTGGGGGATAGCGACAAGCGCCACCGTGACCCCTGCGATCAAATCGGCCCTGAGTGTGTCGCGATTGATTTCCCGCCGCCAGGACAGGAACGGAAATAGCTTGTTAAGCCAGGCTGTGCGGCCGGCTGCATCTATAGACAAAATGATATTCCCGTTATCGTAATTCCATCCGTCCGCAGCGTATCCATGAGCATCACGATACCCCTTGATAATAGAGATTTTGCGGGTGATTCGCCTCGGCGAAAAAGAACCAGCGTTCAGCCATCAGACCTGCATATTGCAGGATGAAGGTGGCACCGAGCAGCACGGTCGATGGATGAGACAGGCTGATGAAAAGCAACGGCAGCGGTATGGCGAAGACCAGTATCAAAAATGCGGGCTTGATGGCGCGCATGAATGCAACGCTTTTGCCATGGAAGAACTCGCGCGTGTTGAACGAGCCGCCCATGGCACCCTGTGATTTTTGCACGATGCGCGGATGCTTGACGCCAATAGCCGTTTGCAGGGTCGATGTCGGTCGCAACCGCGCATTGCGCCACAGCGAGGCACTGCGGCCGAGCAATCCGAGCAGGGTGATGATGAATGCCCAGCCGGCAAAGAAACCTGCCTGTGACGGCGTGGAGAATGTGACGAAATATGTGGCAAAAAATGCGGCAAACGTGAAGCCCGAAGCACCGCCGAGCAGAATGAAATTGATGATCGTCAGCGGCGTGTGCCATTCGCGCAGGAAACGCAGGCAGGCGTAAATCATGCCGGTACAGACGAACAGCACGAAGGCGAACACGGTGCCGAGTCCGCCCGATACGATACTGAGGTCAATCGGCATCCCGCCGCGCAGGATAACCAGCACCGGCCTGAAGTCCAGCAGGTGCGTCATGGCATACAGGAATACCACGCCCATGAACGCCGGCAGCGCGATGACTTCGCGCGACAGCCAGGAGGTGCGCCATTGCGTTGCAGTACGCCAGGCACGTTCGGGATGACCGAGATGCAAGAACGAAGCGGCCAGCCCTCCGATCAGAAATACCAGCGCCAGCAGGCTGCCGTAGCCGTAAAACGCATCGTTTTGCAGCGGCAGCAAGCCGAACAGCGCATAGGATTGCTGCGTATACAGCGCGAGGAACAAGCCCTGGCCAACGCCGATCAGGGTGGTAAGAAAAACAACTGAGAGTGCCGGTTTCATAAGTATTTATTTTAGTAATTACCAGGACGTGACATCGTCGAGCGTAGGATCGGATTTTTTCGGTTTGGGCAACTTGCCGTCAACCTTGAGCGGATTATCGACGCGCTCAAGTTCATCCTCGTGTATCTTGAGGTTGGTCTTGCGGCGCGGCAGATAATGGTTGGCCGGATGGGTGCCCCATTCCGGCATCAGCGCATAACCGGCGCTTTCGCGAATCGCTTTCGAGACCACCGATTCGGGGTCATGCACATCTCCAAACAAGCGTGCGCTGGTCGGACAGGCCATGACACATGCCGGTTTTCGGTCAGATTCAGGCAGTTTGGTATCGTAAATGCGGTCCACGCACAGCGTGCATTTCTTCATCACCTGCTGCTTTTCGTCCAGCTCGCGCGCACCGTAGGGACAGGCCCAGGAGCAATACTTGCAGCCTATGCATTTGTCGTAATCGACCAGCACGATGCCGTCTTCCTTGCGCTTGTAGGAAGCGCCGGTCGGACACACCGGCACGCAGGGCGGGTCCTCGCAATGCAGACAGGATTTCGGGAAATGCACTGTCTCGGTGTTGGGATATTGCCCGACCTCGAAGGTCTGCACGCGGTTGAAGAACGTGCCGGTCGGATCGGCACCATAGGGATTCTCGTCGCACAACGGTCCGGCCGAACCGGAAGTGTTCCATTCCTTGCAACTGGTCACGCAGGCATGACAACCCACGCAAACATTCAAGTCAATCACCAGAGCGAGTTGGGTCATTTGTTACCGCCCTTCTTGCCACCAAAATAAGCGAACCATTTGGGGCTTTTTCCCATGCCCGGCACGGCCTTCATCGGCTCGAACTGCGGCGAAGTCTGTTCCGGTTCACCGGCCTGTGCCGGATAGATGCGCACCCGCACGTCGTACCAGGCAGCCTGGCCGGTGATCGGGTCGGAATTGGAATAGCGCGAGCCGTCGGGATTGGCCGGCAATTCCTCGGAAATCAGATGATTGAGCAGAAAACCCTTCTGCGACTCGTTCGCGTCGGGCGACAGACTCCATGCACCCGCCGCCTTGCCGATCGCGTTCCAGGTCCATACCGTGCCCGGCTCGACCGCCTCGGAATATCTTGCCATGCAGCGCACCTTGCCCCACTGCGATTCCACCCACATCCAGCCGCCGTCGGTAATACCGGCTTCCTGTGCGGCAAGCGGATTCACGAACAGAAAATTGTGCGTATGGATCTGGCGCAGCCAGGCATTCTGCGAATCCCAGGAATGGTACATCGCCATCGGGCGCTGGGTCACTGCCGCAAGCGGATATTTGAAGTTATCGCTGGACTGTGTTTCCAGCGGCTCATAGAAGAACGGCAACGGATCAAAATAGGTTTCGATGCGCTTGGCCAGATGAGCGGGCGGCTTGCGCGTGATACCGCGGCCCTGCGCAGCCAGGCGGAACTTCTGCAACACCTCGGAATACATGTGGATCAGGATGGGTTCGCCATAGCGCGTGATGCGGTTGCGCTGCGACCATTCCAGATAGCCCTTGTTCCAGTTGCGCATGTACTGGTATGAAGGTGGCAATTTGTAGTGGAACACGCAGTCGTTTTTTTCGTACATTTCCCACTGCTTCGGATTGGGTTCGCCGATCAGGGATTTCTCGCCGCCCTTGCCGCGCCATCCGGCCAGAAAACCGATTCCGGAACCCGGCTCGGTCTCCCAGTTCGTGATGAAATCCGGGTAGTCGCGATACTTGCGCTTGCCTTCCTTGGTGGCGAAAGCCGGCAACCTCAAACGTGAACCCAGCTCGATCAACACCTCTTGGAAAGGTTTGCATTCGCCCGTCGGTGCCAGCACCGGAATTCGCACCGAATCCACCGGGCCGTCGAACTCGGAGATCGGCCTGTCCAGCATCGACATCACATCATGGCGTTCCAGATAGGTCGTGTCCGGCAGGATCAAGTCCGCATAGGCCGTCGTCTCGGAATGGAACGCGTCGCAGACCACGATGAACGGGATCTTGTATTCGCCGTTCTCTTCCTTGTCGTTGAGCATCTTCCTGACCTCGACGGTATTCATCGTCGAGTTCCAGCCCATGTTGGCCATGAAGATCAGCAGCGTGTCTATCTTGTACGGGTCGCCGCGCCAGGCATTGGTGATGACGTTATGCATCATGCCGTGCACCGACAGCGGATATTCCCACGAGAATGCCTTGTCGATACGCACCGGGCTTCCGTCCGTATCGACGAACAGGTCGTCCGGATCAGAGGGCCAACCCAGCGGCATACCATCGAGCGGCGTGTTCGGCTTGACTGCCAGCGGTGTATTGGGTGTGCGCGCGCAGGGCGGGATAGGACGAGGGAACGGCGTCTTGTGACGAAAGCCGCCGGGCCTGTCGATGGTGCCCAGCAGTGACATCAGAATGGCCAGCGAACGTATCGTCTGGAAGCCGTTGGAATGCGCAGCCAAACCGCGCATCGCATGGAAGGCCACCGGGTTGCCGGTGATGCTGTCATGTTCCTTGCCCCATGAATCGGTCCAGGCGATCGGCAATTCGATCTTCTGGTCGCGCGCGGTGATGCCCATCTCGTAGGCAAGACGGCGGATGGTGCCGACCGGGATACCGGTGACCTGGCTCGCCCATTCCGGGGTGTAATCCTTTACCCGTTCCTGCAGCAACTGGAAAGCCGGCTTGACCGGCACGCCATCGGCCAATTTGAATTCGCCGAACAGGTACGGGTCGGCGCCCTCGGAGTGCGTGATGACCGGCTTGTTGGTGTTGCGATCCCACCACAGTTTGTTTTGCGGGTCATAACAGCCCTCTTCTTCCGGGACTTCGGTGCGCACGAACATGCCGAATTCGTCATGCGCATCGTCGAGATTAACCAGTTGCCCCGAGTTGGTGTAACGCACCAGAAATTCGCGGTCATACAGACCCAGCGCGATGATCTCGTGGATCAGCGCGAGCAGCAGCGCGCCGTCGGTACCGGGACGTATGCCCACCCATTCGTCGGCGATCGCCGAATAACCGGTGCGTATCGGGTTGATGGAAATGAAGCGTCCGCCCTCGCGCTTGAATTTCGAGATCGCGATCTTCATCGGATTGGAGTGATGATCCTCTGCCGTGCCGATCATGATGAACAACTTGGAACGCTCCAGATCCGGGCCGCCGAATTCCCAGAACGATCCGCCTATGGTGTAGATCATTCCGGCGGCCATGTTCACCGAACAGAACCCGCCGTGAGCGGCATAGTTGGGCGTGCCGAACTGGCGCGCGAACAATCCGGTCAGCGCCTGCATCTGGTCGCGTCCGGTAAACAGCGCGAATTTCTTCGGATCGGTGGCGCGTATCTTTCCCAGCCGTTCTTCAAGAATGGAAAAAGTCTCTTCCCAGCTGATCTCCTCGAATTCTCCGGCACCGCGATCTGTCCCGGGTTTGCGCCGCAGCGGCTTGGTCAGCCGCGCGGGGGAATACTGCTTCATGATGCCGGAACTGCCCTTGGCACAGATCACACCGTTGTTCAGCGGATGATTCGGATTGCCGTCTATATAACGCACCTCGCCGTCGCGCAGATGCACGCGTATGCCGCAGCGACATGCGCACATGTAGCAAGTCGTGTTGCGCACTTCGTTCTTGGAATCAGGTGCGGGCGATACCAGCGGGTCGTGCAGAGGCGAAATCGTGCTTGTGGAGTCGCCGAATTGATGGGTCTTCATAAAAATCCATTGCTATAGTTAAGTGTTCAATTCCGAGTGTTTTCGTAGGAATACGCGTCATCATTGAAGGTGAGATAGTATGCGCAATTGCCGGTACCGCCAACCATAGCCGTGATGAGCTATTGGTGTATAACCCATTAGGGGTATCGTAGTTTGCCAACTAAAGTTCTAGCATAGCCCTACTGTCAATCTGGATAGATTTACAAAGAGGGAGAAGCAAAATGGCACTCGTAAGACCGCATGGTGGGGGCAACCTTGAACCGTTGTTGCTCAAAGGCAAGGCCCTTGCAGACGAACTGCTACGCGCGAGCAGCATGCCGCGCATCAAAGTCAGTTCACGCGAAAAGGGCGATATCGTAATGATGGGCATCGGCGGATTTACACCGCTTGACGGCTTCATGTCCTTTCCCGACTGGCAGGGCGTGTGCGCCGGCATGAAAATGGCCAACGGCGTGTTCTGGCCTATCCCCATCACCCTCTCAACAGATTTCCTCACCGCCAACGATATCGATACCGGGCGCGAGATCGCCTTGATTGACCCTGAAGACGGCAGCATTCTGGCCACGATGCGCGTCACCGAAAAATATACCATAGACAAGGCGCACGAATGCGCAACCGTGTTCAACACCGTCGACATCGAACATCCCGGCGTGAAAATGGTCATGGCGCAGGGCGATGTCAACCTCGCCGGCCCCGTCAAGGTATTGTCACTGGGCGGGTTCGATCAGAAATACGGCGATTTGTTCATGACACCGCGCCAGACACGCGATTTGTTCGAAAAGATGGGATGGAGCAAGATCGCGGCGTTCCAGACGCGCAATCCGATGCACCGTTCCCACGAATACCTGGCAAAGATCGCCATCGAAATCTGCGATGGCGTATTGATCCACTCGCTGCTCGGCAACCTCAAGCCGGGGGACATTCCCGCCGACGTGCGTACCGAAGCCATCGGCACGCTGGTCGATAAATATTTCGTCAAGAACACCATCGTTCAGGCGGGCTACCCGCTCGACATGCGTTACGCGGGTCCGCGCGAAGCATTGCTGCATGCACTGTTCCGCCAGAACTACGGCTGTTCGCACCTGATCGTCGGGCGCGACCACGCCGGGGTCGGCAATTACTACGGCCCGTTCGACGCGCACCACATCTTCGACGAGATCCCCAAAGGCTCGATGGAGACACAGCCGCTCAAGATCGACTGGACTTTCTGGTGCTACAAGTGCGGCAGCATGGCTTCGGCACGCACCTGCCCGCACGATGAGAAGGACCGGTTGCTGGTTTCCGGCACCAAGCTGCGCAAATGGCTGTCCGAAGGCGCTGAAGTGCCCGCCGAATTCAGCCGGCCTGAGGTATTGGAAATACTGCGCGCCTATTACGCAGGTATCGAAGAGAATGATAAAGTGGAAGTAAAACTCAGCGGTCACTCGGGACGCTAGCCCCCTTTGCACCCGCAGGGGGTAGGCGGTTGTACAGCCGCTGAAGCGGCAACAACCTCGCACACGGGGGGCTGTAACCAGCGACTTGGCTGGCGTTTTTTGGCAGCCTAGTCGAATGGCTAGTAGTTTTATCAGGGAGAGGGGGAGCTCTTCAGCTGACCCCATTTTTACCAATTTTTGTTCGGGCTGATTAAGTAAAGTAATGGTGGTAGGAAAGTAATGGTGGTAGGTTCGCAGGGTGAAGAATTTTTGTGAGGGGTAACTTTTTCTATACTCGACGGCCTACCGATTTAAGGTTAATTTTGCGTCTAATTTTTTTGAGGAGAACCTAATGTTCACGAGCAACCCCTTTGCCGAACTTTCGGCATCAATTCCAACCGCCGTCATGCAGGGGTATATCGTCTTGATGGTCCTGCTGGTCATAGTCGGGACAATACTTGACATGATGCATAAGAAAAGCGCGCAGTACTTTTTCGAAAATGCGAAAAAAGCGAAGAAGAGCGCAAAACGGTCAGTCAGTGGTGGAGAAAAAGCAGCGATTGCCGCTTCAGTGCTGGCAAAAGAAGTATTAACTTCTGGCGAATTCAGCAATCCAAGGCGCAGGCTTTCCCATCTGTTGACCATGTACGGAACCATTATTTTCATTGTGACTACCGCGATTATGATTTTTGGCTATCCCACGCCGGCAACACCCACACCTGCCCTGCTGCCACAGCTATGGCATATCGGCGCACTGATGCTGGCCGTTGGTGGATACTGGTTCTGGTTCGCTATCCGCGTTGATGTGGCTGCGGAAGGCCTCCCATGGTTTCGGTTCGAGCGTGCGGATTTGTTTATTCTCTCGCTTCTTGCTACTTCGACTTTCGCATTGATCTGGTCATTTACCGGCGGTGGATTAACCATATTCTTTGCCTTGTTCATCCTGTCAAGCACAGTTCTATTTGGCGGCGTATATTTTTCCAAGTTCGCCCATATGTTCTTTAAACCTGCTGCGGCCTACCAGAAAAAAATTACCAGGGCCGATGGTTCGCGAGAGAATTTGCCTCCTGACTATGATTTGACGGATCCTGAAGTACAGCGAAAGTTTCCGGATATCCCTATGTATATGGGCAAGAACCCGCCAAAAATGGGACTTTGTATCAAGGCTGAAAGAGCAAACCACTACTAACACTGACTTGACCAATTAACTATAAGAAATAGAGGAATATATTATGCCAACCTTTGTATATATGACGCGTTGTGATGGTTGTGGAGAATGCGTTGACATCTGCCCGTCCGACATCATGCACATCGATAAATCCCTTCGACGTGCTTACAACATTGAACCCAGCATGTGCTGGGAGTGTTACTCCTGTGTAAAAGCCTGCCCGCACCAGGCGATTGATGTACGCGGTTATGCCGACTTTGCACCACTTGGACACAGTGTTCGAGTGCTCCGTGATGAAGATAAAGGCACGATTGCGTGGAGCATCAAGTTCCGCAACGGTAAAAAAGACATGGAGCTGTTAGCGCCTATCACAACCAAGCCCTGGGGCTCGGCGACACCCAAACTCGCAGACGAGCCTGCTCCAAGCAAGGAAATGCGCGACAGTGAGTTATTGTTTAACGAGCCTAAGTATATCCGCATGGATGAAGGTGGTTTACATACACTGGAATCTAATGGCTTGACACTTAAAAAAGGGGTTTACTACTAAAATGGCATACACAACTATCATTGAAGACGATATCGACATCCTGGTTGCAGGTGCGGGCCTTGGTGGCACCGGTGCTGCATTTGAAGCAAGATATTGGGGCAAGAACAAAAAGATTGTTATTGCAGAAAAAGCAAACATCATGCGTTCTGGTGCGGTAGCCCAGGGCCTGTACGCGATCAACTGCTACATGGGTACACGATTTGGCGAGAACAATCCCGAAGACCACGTACGCTATGCACGTATCGACCTGATGGGTATGGTGCGTGAAGACCTCGCTTTTGATATGGCGCGTCACGTTGACTCCACTGTGCATAACTTTGAAGAGTGGGGTCTTCCCATCATGCGCGACCAGAAGAAGGGTTCATTTTTGCGTGAGGGGCGTTGGCAGATCATGATTCATGGTGAATCTTATAAGCCTATCGTTGCTGAAGCGGCGAAGAAATCAGCCGATAAGGTATTCAACCGTGTCTGCTTGACCCATCTGCTAATGGATGATTCCAAAGAGAACCGCGTCGCGGGTGCGGTAGGCTTCAATGTACGTACGGGTAACTACCACGTATTCAAGTCCAAGACCGTTATCTGTGGTGCCGGTGGTGCTTCCAACATCTTTAAACCACGTTCAGTGGGTGAAGGTGCGGGTCGTGTCTGGTACGCGCCATGGTCATCGGGTTCTGCGTATGGTCTGATGATCGAAGCAGGCGCGAAAATGACACAAATGGAAAACCGTATCGTACTGGCTCGATTCAAGGATGGTTACGGTCCTGTCGGCGCCTACTTCCTGCATCTCAAGACCTATACCCAGAATGCCTACGGTGAAGAGTACGAGTCCAAGTGGTTCCCGGCACTTCAGGAAATGGTAGGCAAAGAATACCTGGATCCAGAAGTTTCGCACAGAACTCATAGACCCATTCCGACTTGTCTGCGTAACCACGCAATAATCAATGAAGTGAATGCCGGTCGCGGTCCAATTCACATGGTCACCATGGAAGCATTCCAGGATCCTCATCTCGAGGAGATCGGCTGGCACAACTTCCTCGGCATGACCGTTGGTCAAGCAGTACTTTGGGCGGCCACGGACGTTGATCCGAAATACGAAAACCCTGAACTGACCACTTCCGAGCCTTACGTCATGGGTTCGCACGCAACGGGTTGCGGTGCATGGTGCTCGGGTCCGGAAGACGTATCGCCGCCGGAATACTACTGGGGCTATAACCGTATGACCACGGTTGAAGGTCTGTTTGGCGCGGGTGATGCCGTAGGTGGTACACCACACGCGTTCTCATCGGGTTCTTTCACTGAAGGTCGTCTGGCTGCCAAGGCTGCCTGTAAATATATTGATGATGGCAAGGCAGAAGGCATCCGTGTTTCTGATAAGCAGATCGAAGACCTTAGAACCAAGATCTACAAACCATTAGAGACATACACTGTGTTTAAAAACGAAGTTGTTGCCGGGTCGGTCAATCCGAACTTCATCAATCCGAGACAGGGTCTTGATCGTTTGCAGAAGTTGATGGATGAGTACTGTGGTGGTTTTGGCGTAAACTACATGACCAACGATAAGCTCCTGAATATCGGTCTGAAGAAGATGTCGATTCTGGGGGAAGATCTGGAAAAGGTTGCTGCGTCAGATATCCATGAACTGCTGCGTGCATGGGAGCTGAAGCATCGTTTCCTTACTTCTGAAAGTGTGTTCCATCATACGCTGTTCCGTAAGGAAACACGTTGGCCGGGATACTACTACCGTGGGGATGCAATGAAGCTGGACGATAAAAACTGGCACGTGCTGACAGTTTCTCGCCGTGATCCCAAAACAGGTGAGTATACGATGGAAAAAGCACCGCTTTACCACCTGGTAGGTGATGTAGAGAAAGCGGCCCCGGAAGGGCACTAAGCAAATATAGGCTTGATTTTTACAAGCCGGGAAATATATTTGTCAAAAAAGGACTGACATGTATGGTGTTGGTCCTTTTTTATCTATCCAGAGAGTGGTTTGACCTCGATCGCTATGGATAAAATTATGAAACACTGTGCAGGTGAGGTATTTTATGAACATTCTTGAAAAAACAGATGAAGAGATTTTAGAGTTGGCCAACCCGATGTGGGCTGATCTTATCAAGTACTCTAATGAAGGAAACTACGGTGCTTTCACGCGTAATTTTTCGAGCTCTTTTATTGCGGGTGCCAATGAGGTTGAAATGGGTAAGCAGTTTGCGAGAAGCGACCTTGCGAAAAACCTGTCAGATGATTATTCGTATCTTGGCATGATACGCCGCGGAGAATATGTCACTGTTTTATACAAAGTGATCAACAAAAAAAATAAAAGTGAATGGCTGGGCAGACTGGTGCTGGGTTATGAAAAGGACAAGGTGAAAATCTTCGGCGCTACGCTGTTCTAAGAAAACTTTATCATTAATCAGGCCCTTCCAGTCATGTCAGATACAATTGAAGACGAAAAATTCGTTGAGCTAAATTATAAAGTCATCGATAACAAAACCGGTGACATCCTTGTTACCGTAGATTATCCGCTGGCTTATGTTCATGGCGTGAATGATGTAATGTCTGAAGAAGTGACCAAGGAACTGTATGGTAAAAAAGTTGGCGATGTCATTGAAGTGCCAGTAGACACTACAAAGTTATACGGTGAGAGAGATGAATCACTGGTATTTACCGATCGTATAGAAAATGTCCCGGAAGAATATCGGGAAATTGGCATGACCATCACCATGGAAAATGAAAAAGGTGAGCCCAGGAACTTTATCGTTACGCGATTCGATGACAAGACATTGACTGTCGACGGTAACAACCCCCTTTGCGGCAGGGAAGTCACTTTCATGCTGGAAGTCTTGTCCATACGTGAAGCTACCGAGGAAGAAATCGAGCTTGGCGGAGCGGTCGGCGCCGACCCTGACTTAAATGAAATACTCGACCGGGCAAAATGAAATTCTCAACTAATTACATACTTTACCCTCGCAATAAGGCCCTGGAACGAGCTTTAGCAAATTCTTTAGGCAGGCTGGGCGATGAGTGGGTTGAGGCGGCTACGCCGGATACCAGGGTAACCGTCGCTGATAATTTTCTTTACACGCGGGGAAATTTTGAACAGCATCGTTTCAGTTCCAATATTCTTGAGCGTGTGCGTGAGGCACTTGAGGGATCGCTGACAGCCCCCCCTCCAAACATAAGCCGCGATCAGGAGCCATTGGCCTGGGCTGAGACTCAGAATTATCTTGGAAACATTCTGGCGGCACTGGGACAGCAGCGGAGAGATGCTGAATTGTTTGAACGGGCCATTCAGTGTTTTGGCAATGCATTAGAGGAGTTCAGACAGGAAAACTCACCATTGGAATGGGCAGCTACGCAATATAACCTGGGCACGGCTAACCAGGCGCTTGGTCGGCTACTTGATGCTACAAAGCCTTTAAAAATCGCTGTCGATGCTTATACCAATGCTTTGCTGGTTTGGACGCGAGATGAGTCTCCGGAAGACTGGATGTTTACGATGCATCAGCTTGGAGATACTTTCCATACGTACGGAAAACTGCTTAAAGGTAACCGTCAACTTCAAAAGTCCGTTGTTGCCTATAAAAATGCGCTTGCCGTACTCGATGCGGATAATTATCCATTAGAGTTAACCGCTACACATAATAACCGTGCTGCTGCATTGCATCATCTCGGAGAGACAGAAGAAAACCCTGAACGCCTGGAGGAAGCGATAAGATCTTATGAAAAGGCGTTAACGGTCAGTATGGAGCAGCAACTTCCTATTCATGTGGCGGTACTATGCAGGGTAAACAAGACGACAGCACAGAATGTACTGGCAGAATTAACAAACGATACCGGGCTTGCAGAAGAAGTGACCGATGAGTTTGAAGTCATTATCGAATGTTTTTCGCATGCCCTGCAGCCACTCTGTTTAAGGCATTGCGAGGAGCAAATGCGTAAGGCAAGATCGCTGGCGCTTGCCAATAGCGTAAGCCGCTGACAAGGGGATCGAATTGTCGTCTGTAGAAAAAACAGAAAAAAAGCGGGATCCGAACGATCCATGCCTGTTCTGCAAAGATCCGCGTGGCGTATCACTGGAGCATGAACTTGCTTACAGTGCGCGTGATACCTACGCGGTGAGCCCGGGCCATACCCTGGTTATCCCGCGTCGCCATGTAGCCAGCTTTTTCGACCTGACGCCCGAAGAGGTCAATGCATGCATGGGGCTGATTACCGAGGAGCGCATGCGACTGGACGAGGAATTCAAGCCTGATGGTTACAATATCGGCGTTAACGTAGGAGCAGCGGCCGGGCAGAGCATCTTACATGTCCATATTCACATCATCCCCCGCTACAAGGGTGATGTCGAGAATCCCCAGGGGGGCGTGCGCCATGTGATTCCAAAGAAGGGACATTACACGCGCCAGATAGTATAATTTAGTCAGTTAGTGGGAGGGGCTGGCAACCCTGTTGAAATTGATATTCCTCCCGTTTTCAACCAGTAAGGAGATATGATTATGAGTGATGACAAGAAGCCTTTTATGCGTCCCAAGGTTCCAGATGGCCACGCATTCCACGTGACTACCCGTCAGAAAGAAATTGTACCGGGGCAGTTTTTTGTTGGCTATGAAACTATCTGGGAACCGCACCAGAAAGAAGTTCCATACACCACGCCCAAGAAGCCCTAACAAGAATATTCAAGGCAATCAGCTGCGCGGCACTTTGATAGATGGTCGAAGGCCGCGCGGATAACTCTAAACAACTCAAGCCTGGATTTGGTTTATGATAAGCACGCTTTTATAGCGTGCTTTTTTTATATAAAGTGCTCTAGCTTAAATACGCTCAGAAAGCTGGTAATCTACATTAATAAAAGCGCCAATATCGGCCAGAAAACGGATCGTTCTGGCACCGAATCCGACATCGGGCACCGATTCATTTTTATCAATAGACAGCACCAGTACTACGCCGATTCTGGGCGATAAGTTGTGGCTTTTAATTACTTGCAGGATTTTTTCCTTGGCCGGTTCTATTTTTTTGACGATGCTCTCCGTCATTTTATAAATGTCAATATTGTCCGTCATCGTTTCCGTTGATAACTCCCATGAACTGATCACGGGTTTATCGAGGGCACTGTGCGCGCCGGATGCATCAACCGAGGTAGGTTCGATGCCAAGCAGACGCGTGATGTCATCAGGATTGAAATGATAACCACTGAGTGTGAAGTGGGCGCGTGCTTTATTAGATGCCAAGTTATTACCCTGATCAATTAATGAGACGTGAGATTATAGCGTATAGCGAAAGGGGGTCAAATGCGCTGTCCCTGACTTTGCCAAGGATAGCGTGTTTGATTTAAACAGTTTGGTAGTAGAGGTTTTGCGGATGATTGTGTAGTAACAAGACTGGATGCTTATTAGCCACTACAAAGACTATGGTCTTGCGAACTCTAGCGGTCCGATAAGTGATATCCTTGCCCAGCCAATGCAGTAACAATTACGGCTAAATGCGTCATTTCTGATTTTTCCGAAGCAATTTTCGATCATCAAGGAGGAACAAAGTGAATATGTCCGTTGTTTCAGATGTTTCAGATGTTTTTGAAATTGACCAACAGCACCAGGTACTCGTCAGTATGCTTAACAGATTGAACGATGCTGTGAAAGTCAAAGAGTCTCGGGAAGTTATTTACCGGATCATTGATGACGTAATTGAATTTACACGTTTACACTTTGCAGCCGAAGAGAAACTTATGATTAATTCCGGTTATGCTGATGTTGATTTTCACAAGGATAAGCACAGGCAGTTGATGGAAGACGCGCTACATCTCAAAGGGAAATTAGCCAATCTCGGAGAAGAAATGTTCACGGATTGGTTCAATCACTGGCCGTTCACCAGGGTGCTCGCGCATATTCAATATGCGGACAAACAGTTTGAAGAACAACTTCTCCAAAGCGGCATGCAGAAATAACGCCTAAATGCTTCTGGTCGCAACAACATCATTCAGGGATGCTGTCGGTTCAATCACGAATAGCCAATATGATTCAAATCCCGGTATCGGGCTTTGCTTCCGGCACCGGGCAAAGCATCGAGTTTTGCATTAGCTTACTTTAAAGTTGACTTGGGAATTTTGAATCCAGGCCCGTTATTCAAATCGCTGCAAAATGGATGGTCGTGACGTGGCGTTTTCATCATGAAGCGAAAATTCACCAATCAACCCTGAACCTTCGGTTTCCTGCCCGGTGCTGCTGGAGGTATATATCCAGCCAACCTGCAGCGTATTCCCTCGATTTTCTTGCCCTTCTCGAACCTGATCGAACTGCATGTCATGATTTCACCGTTGGCAGCAAGTTCTGACAAATGCAGGCGAACATTAGCAAGTGATATCCCTATGGCTACAGCGATCTCCTTGTCGAGCCGATCACCATATTTTTTCAGGTATTCCAGAATTTCTTTCATGGATTCATTTCCGGAAGTTTGGGGAATGGATGAAGTATATACCTACAACACTGCCGCTCCGAACAAGGCGATTTCCCATTGCCGACTACTGTCTACCACCCTTGTCTGCTATGGCGCCGAACTTTCGATCAAACCTGGAAGAGGCCTTTTCCTAAACATGCAGTGAGGACATACAGCACTCTACCCTATCTGGCCACATACACATTGTTTATAGTGAAGGTATATTCAGAAAATTGGCATAACAAAACCATGAGCGTTGTCGTGTTGAAGTTGCTAAAAGCATAATCGTATCGTCGAATTAAGCTTATCGATTGCAGGTTATCAGGATAATTTCACGCCAAGTTGAATTGTTTCCAACCAGAAAGCCGCCTATCGCAACTTTGCTTCCCGGTTAATTGTGCGTATCCCGGATAGCAAATACCCGTGACTGGCCGCACCCCCGCAAAAGCATCACATGGTGAAAGTTGCTTGGGCTATGATGGGCGGCCCTAAATATTGCAAATCGGAAAAATGCCTTTCAAAATTCTGTTTACAACGTTTGCTTGCCTTGGTCTGGTCTTTACTTCTTTGACGTCGAATGCAAAAACCTTTTCAGTGATTGAGTCAAAGCCAATCAGTGAACTTTGGCTGAATCCCGGGGTTTATTCTTACCACTTCCAGAGAGACAAGGGCTTCAACAACAATAATTACGGGCTCGGAGCGGAATACCGCTATTCGACTGTAAGTTCAATCATGATTGGCGGATTCTATAACAGCGATAGATACACCTCACACTACGCTGCCTGGCATTGGCAGCCGATCGGATTGGGACCTGTTCGTTTTGGAGCAGTTGTTGGAGCTATTGACGGGTATCCAAAGATGCTGGATGGCGGCTGGTTCTTCGCAGTCATACCCACGGTCGGCATCGACTACAAATATATCGGAGCAAGCCTGTTGCTGGTACCCAGTTATCAAAACAGATTGCATGGCGCGATTTCCCTGCAGTTGAAATTCAGGGTGTATTGATCGGGACATCTCGAATTCCGAACCTCGGCTTCTGACAATAAACGAGACCCCGCGTGTCGCAGGAATGAGCCAATTCCCGCTGCTCGATGATTCCCCCCGAACCAGTCACCCATGATGATCTGGAACATTTAAATATCGTTCTGTGAAATCGATCACTTCAAGGTTAAATTTTAATTTGATAAATAACAATTTTTATCAGGCTGTAGTCAAAGAATATATGCGCAATTTACTTCGTTGAATTATTAATCAAAGGGTATATATTGACTCGTGAATGTTAGGCAGTTTGTTGCTGAAATCTAAACTTGGCAGGAGACTATCATGCAATCGCTAGTCGAACTCCGTCACTCGGCCGGATTCCTGGTCACTCTGGTTTGCTTCGCCGCGTTACTCAGCGGATGCGGTGGCGGTGGAGGGGGCGGGGCACCGGCCAGCACCGGCGTTGGCAACACCCTGCCTCCTTCAACAGGCGCAGGTGATGTCGAAAATTTCTTTCCGAATGCACCGGGAACATCCTGGAATTATTTCGCGACCGCGACCAATCCAATTGCCGGGAGTCCATCCAGCTACATGGACTCGGTCACGGTCACCGGCACCAAAACTATTATTGGACAGACCGCAAGCGTATTCCTGGAATCGAACCCATCCGGAAGCGGAATACCTACCGAAGGTTATTACTTCAAGAATGCGGGCGGGGTGGCGTTTCTGGGAACCAGTGATGCGACGGATACGATCAATGCTGCAATCACTCCCTACCTCGTGGGCCTTTTTCCTGTCACACCGGGCGAGGTGGCGCACTTCAGCAAGAACGGATTGAATTTCGGCGCCGATCTGGACAACGACGGCATTAACGAAACCATGAATCTCACGCTGACCAGTACGGTTAATGGTTTCGAACCGCTCGCCCTCGGCATCGGCTCTTTTGCGCGAACCGTAATGAACACCGAGGCCTTGTCCGGCACAGTGATGCTGTCGGATTTGCATGTCAGCGTGCCGTTCTCGTCCACTACGACGCGCTGGTCGGCGCCCGGCATCGGCGTGCTGAAGACCAGCCAGAGCATGGCCGTGGATTTGACCACCAGCGGCGAAACCATGGAAGCGCGCGGCTACACCAGCAACGGGGTGGCACACGGATTCGGCATGCCGTTCACCATCGTCGGCAATTTGCCGTCCAGCCTGTTACCGTTCAGCGACCCGCCCGCGCTGGCAACGGACGGCCAGAACTTTTTTGCCGCCAGCGAGGGAGCCAGCGGACTCGCCGGCATGCTGTTCGACAGCAATGGTGCACCCATCACCAGCCTCAACCTAGCAGCCACAACAGGTTCGGTTGTTCCGCTCGCCGCCTTCGACGGCACCAACTACTGGGTGGTGTACACACCCTATTCGGGAGGAACGTCGGGCAGCATGGATACCTGCCTGGCGCAGCGCGTATCCGCAACCGGCACGCTGGTCGACACGACCGCCATCACCCTGTTTACGGCGGGCGGCAACTATTCGTCGATCTCCTCGAAAGGCCTTGCGTTCGGCAGCAGCAATGGCCTGCTGGCGTATTCAAAATTTAACTCATCAACATACCAGCACGAGTTACACGGCGTGCTGGTCAATCCGGACGGCTCTGTCTCCGCCTCGTTCCCGCTCGCCACCGACACCAGCACACACCTGAACCCCGCTGTCGCATTCGATGGCAGCAACTTCCTCGTGGTGTGGGAGCAAATGGCGAGCAGCGGCGCGACGCTCAGAAGCATCATGGGCGTGCGCGTCAGCCCCTCCGGATCGCTGGTTGGTTCCCCGATCACCATCTCCAACGCGCCCAACGGCCAATCCAGCCCAAGCGTGGCGTTTGATGGCAGCAACTACCTGGTGGTCTGGCTCGACATGCGCAACCAGACCACGGTAACCGGAATACCCTACCCCGATGTGTACGGGGCGCGCGTCTCGACAGCAGGTGTCCTGCTCGACGGCCCGTCCGCATCCGGCGGCTTCCAGATCAACGGCGGCGGGACGCTGGGGCGCGAATCATCCCATGTGGCGTTCACAGGCTCCGAGTATCTGGTCACCTGGAACTCGGCGGGCTATGCGATCACCGGCTCATTGGGCGTGCAGGCCGCGCGGGTCGCGACCGACGGAACACTGCCTGGCGGCGCGAATGCGGCTGTCTTTGTCAGCGGCCCGCCCTTGGCCAGCACGAGTTCGCAGCTTACCTTTCCGGTGATGGCAGCCGGTTCGCAGCACGCGGCTATCGTCTGGTTCGACAATCAGTCCTCGAAGCTATTGGTCGGAGCGTCGATTTCCCCGTTCTGATGCGAGTTAATTCCTGCGTGTTGGATCTGCAAGGCATATATTCGCGACCGCCCAGGTTTTTCTCCGTGCAGATGCCATATCCGCGAATTTGCCACATGGACCAAAAGCGGCTGAAAAGGCGGTTTGAGTAGTTCAGTGTTTGCCAGCGGTATCGCCAAAATAGTCCCCCATATTTATTGATGTAATGCAACGGAACTATTTCAGTATTTGCTTATCTTATCCACCGTAAGCGAAAGCTTTCTCACGTTTCTCCTCCCTGAACGTGATGTCTTAACTTAATCCCCTTTGTTAAGACTTTTTGCCCTTGATCCCATAAGGATCAAGGGCATTTTTTTCATGATGTTCTTGTATCCCTCAGTAGTTGATATTTACTTTGCCCTTATTAGAGTAGTAATCGATCAGGGAAACGGGTGAATACTTGGATATAATTAACAAATTTTCGGATTTGTTTGCGCTGCCACGTTCCACACTCGATACAAAAACTGACTTTGGACAAAGGTCAAACGTGCATCGTCCAACAGGTTCCTGATCTATCAGCATGCTGATCAAGAATATGAATCAATTACTTATCCAGCTTTTTCGTTTAACACAGTATATACGGTCAAGATAACAGCATGTCGACGACAAAATATCATTTGCCCAGACGTGCCGTCCAGGTTGCCACCCTCCTTGTAATTGCGCTGATTCCGTCCCTTGGGATATTTCGGATTGATCTGCCATCGGCCAGTTTCGATGTGCTCGGCCATCAGATTTGGTGGTCGAATTTCTTTTTCATATCCGGACTGGCGATCATAATCACAATTATCCCCATCATCACCTATATGTCGATAGGCGCAGTCTGGTGCGGATGGGCATGCCCGCAGAACCTGCTTTCGGAATGGGCGAATAACCTGACCTATAAATTCCTGGGCAAGCGTGCCGACGTGCGCGTGGACGGCAAGGGAATGGTTGTTGCCGCCGCCAAGAACAAGGCTGTCAACTGGCTGATACTCGGTGCCATCTTTCTGGCCGCCGCGATGGTTCTGGCACTCGTACCGTTGCTGCTGTTCTATCCGCGCAACGACATATGGGCTTTCGTTACCTTCAGCGCCAGCCGGGGAATGACCGAGTCCATCAAGTACCCGTATTATTTTCTGGTGCTGCTGATATTCATCGATATCGCGTTTGTCCGCTATTTCTTTTGCGACTATGCCTGCTTCTATCGCATCGGGCACATGCTGTTCAAGACCAAGGATGCGCTGCATGTAACCTACGATGCATCGCGTTCATCGGACTGCGCCAAGTGCAATTACTGTGCGACATCCTGCATTACCGCGATCCAGCCGACCGATATAAAAATAGCCGACCCCTGTATCGGTTGCGGCGAATGCATCGATGCATGCGACCAACTGCATGAGAAAACGGGAACGTCAGGACTGCTTCGTTTCGAGCTCGGAAAAAAAGGGGGCCATACAACCCCGGGGCAGAAACTCAGGGAATTCTTATCCCGCCTCAACTGGCCGATTGTCTTAATCTTTGTATACGGATGCGTGATGATGGGATGGGGTATCGCGACGCAGGAACCGGTACGAACCCAACTTTCCCCGGCACAGATGCACAAGATCCAGATGGTCGAGCGCACCTGCGATAGCCGGTGTTCCTCGTACATATCTTCCTGCAAGGGCGACAACATTGCAGGGTGTTACCGCGCATCGGCATGCAAATGCGACTGCAACCTGCAACTCGATCCGGGCAATTCGGCCAGTGGTACCTGGCGGCAATGCGTAAAAAAATATTCCTCGCTTGCCGAAGCGCTCAGCTCGCACAAACCGGACAAACGCCTTTGAGCGGATGTTTGATCAGGCCTTGCAGAGACATGAATTTGTAACTGAAGATTGAATTGGGCAAAATAATCGATACACTTAAAATCAACACGGCAAAAAATGAACTGGCATTGAGTGAGGCTCGTTCATGATTTGCATTTTCAATTGTGAAGAGGAACAGTAATGAGCCACATCATCACCCAATACCGGATCGAAAAAGAACCTTATTACCGGGCAGTATCCGACGAAGTGGCTGTTTATGAAGCAGCTTATGCCGCGCGCATGCCGATGATGCTAAAGGGCCCGACAGGTTGCGGAAAAACACGATTCATCGAATATATGGCATGGAAGCTCGGCAAACCATTGATTACCGTCGCGTGCAACGAAGATATGACCGCTTCCGATCTGGTGGGTCGTTTCCTGCTCGACGCCAATGGCACGCGCTGGCAGGATGGGCCGCTCGCGATCGCAGCCCGTTTCGGCGCGATCTGCTATCTCGACGAGGTCGTGGAAGCGCGCCAGGATACGACCGTGGTTATTCATCCCCTCACCGACAACCGCAGAGTGCTTCCGTTGGAAAAAACCAGCGAACTCGTGCATGCGCATCCGGATTTCCAGCTCGTGGTTTCCTATAACCCGGGCTACCAGAGCGTTATGAAGGATCTGAAACAGTCAACCAAGCAGCGTTTCGGTGCGCTCGACTTCAATTATCCCGAGCATGCAATTGAAGTCGAAATCGTTTCCCATGAAACAGGTATTTCCAGGGAAATAGCCGGAAAACTGGTTTCGATTGCGAAAACGGCGCGTAACCTCAAAGGGCACGGCCTGGATGAAGGAGTTTCCACCAGAATGCTGATCTACGCGGGCAATCTGATGGCCAAGAATGTTGATGCAAAAAAGGCTTGCAGCGTCGCTCTTGTGTCACCAATCACCGACGACCTGGATATGCGTGATGCGCTTGATGCGGCAGTAACAACTTTTTTCGGATAGCTCGCCGGGATAACTTGAAATGAGTGATGGAGGATTTGTGGTTTTCATGCCGGGCTCCTCCAGCTTGCTTTTCTGTTGGGCGGCGTTTCCACTATGAAATTTTCCTTCGGGCGTATCGCCCGCGAATTGCAGAATTATCTTGGCCGAGCAACCGTGGAATCCTCGGTTCACTTGCAGGATACACCCCGGAAAACTCAATTGATCGACGTTCAGCGGCGCATCAGAATATATCTGCACGCCTTATGGGGCTGCGATTTCATCATCAAGTCGATTGGTAACGATCCTGAAAATCGAGAAGCACGCCAGCCCTTCATCAGGAAATTCTTCATCCATTTGCCCAATTACAATTACGATTTAATGGTGAATGGCGTCACCCGCTTCACCGGCATGGAAGCCTATCGGGCAGCTGCCACTCATGCTGCGGCGCACATCATTTACTCCAGGCAGCATTTCTCCGACAAATTGGTCAACAAATGGCAGCGTGCGGTAATCGCCACAATTGAGGATGCGCGGGTAGAAACCTTGGCTATACGCAAATTCCCCGGTCTCAAACAACTCTGGACCACGCAGCATATCGCTACCCCTTTGCACAATCAGACCGTTGACGATTACCTCAACCGCCTGGCACGCGCGTTGCTGGATGAGAACTACCAGGATGACGATCCATGGATAAACCGGGGCCGCTCACTGTTCATGGCTGCGCACGATCTGGAGGCAGACAATTTTTCCTGGGACCTGGGTTTGGCGCTCGAGCATGCGTTTCAGAACAGAAAAATCAGGTTCGACACCCTCCAGGGCAATGCAAGCGCGCCCTATCGCGACGACAACCGCCATTTATGGGCATCCGAAAATTCGGATTCTATAGAACCGATAGATATCGAGTGGTTAAAGTTGCTCTCAACAAACAACACCGTGTCTGGCACCGAGGAAGACAAAAAACGACCCTCGATGCATATGCGAATAGAAAGTGCTGCCGCATCGGATACATACGTTTATTCGGAATGGGATTACCGCAGCCAAATCAACACCCCTTCCTGGGTGACTTTGCGGGAGCGGAGTCCCAAGACCGGCGAACTGAAAATCATCGAAGACATTACCGCGCAGAACAAACATGTGATCACACGCATGAAAAATCTTCTCCTTGCCATTCAATACAGGGGTGTGCGACGCATCAGGAAACAGGAAGAAGGCGACGAAATCGATATCAATGCGGCGGTACGCGCCATGATGGATATCAGACGGGGCATCCTGCCGGATAGCAGAATAATGATGAGCTCACTGCGTAAGACCCGCGACATTTCCGTGCTGGTACTCCTGGACCTTTCGGGTTCGGCGAATCAAAAGATCCGCGGGCAAGACTATACCGTGCTGCAGCTTACCCAGAAAGTCTGTGTCCTGTTTGCAGAGGCGATCGAGGCGGTCGGGGATCCGCTGGCCATTCATGGTTTCAATTCCAGGGGTCGGCAGGATATCGATTATTTCCGGTTCAAGGATTTCGACCAGCCCTATGACGACATTCCGAAAGCCAAAATCGCCGGCATGACGGGTGAACGTTCCACCCGTTTGGGCGCAGCGATTCGCCACGCCACCCACCACCTCAATGAGCACAAATCCAGCAAGAAGCTGTTGATGACCATAACCGACGGTGCACCGGCGGACATTGATATGCCGGACCGGCATTACCTGCGCTATGACCTGAAACATGCGATCAGCGAGGCCAGGCAAAGCGGTATACATACCTACGGCATTGTGCTCGACCCCAAGGCAGACGAATATGTTTCACGGACATTCGGTGCAAAGAATTACATGGTCGTGGATCATGTCAAATCCCTGCCCGAGAAAATGCTGCATATTTATGCAGCGCTTACCCTTTGAATAAAGGAGCAAGTGAGTACGACCCAATGGTGCAAGCAATGATGGCATGAGGCGCCAAGACTCTCCTTTTGCGTTCTGACGGAGCTGTTGTAGTCCTTGGCCAAATATTTATCGATCAGATATTGAACGTCGCTATTGGCCACCACAAATTGAAATCGCGCGTCTAATTTAATTTCTGTGTTTATACACAACCTGAAAACAGAACAGACGCTCGGTGCTGCGGAAATAAAACATTCAAAGCGAATAAAAAACGGCAGAGTCACCCCTGCCGTGTTCAGTTTGCTTCAGATATCAAAATCACCTGGGCTTTGCGCAGTTTTCCTGCATCTGCTCGCTCATGTTCAACAGGAATTGCAGCGAGTTCACCGTTTTTTCGTCCGTCATGATATGCCACAGGCTGCCTAAGCCACCCTTGGCCGGCTGTGCCTTGCTGCTTTTCGCCGCGTTCTCCAGGCAACTCAGCATGCCGGTTACCATTTCGAGTCGCTCCAGCAGTTGCGGCAGGCTTGTGGCGATGCGCTCCAGCGCGCCGGTGGATTCGAGACGTTCCATAACCTCCACCAGTCGCCAGAAGCCGCTGCGGTTGACCCGGTCGAGCAGGGACAATCCATCTCCAACTGTTTCCGCGAGACGTCCGATCATTTCATCGGTGAGCGCGTCCTGAGCGGCATGATAGACGCGGGCCAGCTGCGACAGACGCTCGAGGTCGCCGTTGTTGACCATCTCGGCGATCGCCGGGATCGCCTTGCCCAGCCCGGCGCGCCCCGCCTTGTCAACCAGATCAAGCGCTTCAGCCGCAGAACCGGCAAGTCGCCCGACCATTTCATCAGTCAATGAATCCCGGCCTGCCGCGATCACGCGCTCGAGCTCGAAACTCATGACGGCCTTTTCATCCTTGGTCTCTGTATTCATCTCACACCTCCACGTTACAGGAGTCCGCGAGCGGATATCCAGTAGAGCTTGTTGTAGGCCATCTTGAACCAGTGCACCGCTTTGGTCGGCGCCTTGGGATCGGGCGGGTTCTTGTAGTCGAACATCGCATAGCTCGCGCGATC
>Ga0307375_10000173_pt1 | contig 88065 bp, 88 predicted proteins | sample TR1MG_FD_202531 | JGI IMG/M metagenome (GOLD analysis project Ga0307375, IMG submission 202531) | Soil microbial communities from Risofladan, Vaasa, Finland - TR-1 | ecosystem: Environmental > Terrestrial > Soil > Coastal area > Acid sulfate soil | place: Finland: Risofladan, Vaasa | collected... | reverse complement strand
GGTACGAGGCAGAGAAACAATAGAATAAGTTTCATGATTCAAGGCAATTTTCCGAGGGTGCAATTATAGTCGGCTGTTCATGGGAGAGGGAACAATCCGCTGCTTCCGCATACAGTTATAATCCGCGACTGATATTAACCATCGGAAAGATAATCATGATCAATTTGATTCGGTTTGGCGGATTGCTGGCAGCCCTGTTCTTATGTACCAGCGTTTATGCCGGCGATATCCGGATACAAAATGCATGGGCACGCGCCACTGCCCCCGGACAGGATGCGGCTAGCGTGGACCTGACCATCACCAGCAAACATGCCGCGGTCCTTGCCGGGGTGTCCAGCACGGTTGCCAGGACTGCCGCGTTGCACAGCATGGTGATGGAAGGCGGCATGATGAGAATGCGCAAAGTGTCATCGATTGATTTACCCCCCGGGAAATCGGTGAACCTGGGCGAGAGCGGCTACCACGTGATGCTGGTCGGGCTGAAGGCGCCGCTTAAGGAAGGCGATACCGTGCCGTTGATGCTGAGTATCAAGGTGGGCAAACTGGGCGTGATCAAGTTCAAAACCCATGCCGAAGTAATATCGCTTACCGCGACCGCCCCGCCCGCTGAAAATACCAACCATCAGCAGATGAACATGCACTGAGTGAGTGTTGGCTACGCCGGATGCTCAGGTACCGCTTGCCACCAGCGGCATTAAGTAGCCCTGACTTATTCCATCTGGTGTAGAATTCGCGGCATATTTTTTTGAGGGAACACCATGCCGCTTTCCGCTACCTCTGTTGCGCAAAAAGCCCGCACCTTGTCCGAGGCGCTACCCTATATCCAGCGATTTTTCGACAAGACCATTGTCATCAAATACGGCGGGAACGCGATGACCGATCCGGCATTGCAGGAAAGCTTCGCGCGCGACGTGGTGTTGCTCAAGCTGGTCGGCATGAATCCGGTGGTGGTGCACGGTGGCGGCCCGCAGATCAACGATTTGCTCAAAAAGGTGGGCAAACAGGGCGAATTCATCCAGGGCATGCGCGTGACCGACGAAGAGACCATGGACGTGGTCGAGATGGTGCTGGGCAAGGTCAACAAGGACATCGTCAACCTGATCAACCGTTTTGGCGGCAAGGCGGTTGGCCTGACCGGGCAGGATGGCGGGTTCATCCGCGCCGAAAAATTGCTGCTGGAGAGCATCACCGAGCCGGGCAAGATGCTGGACATCGGCCTGGTCGGCGACATCAACAAGATCGATCCTTCGATTATCACTTTTCTGGATTCCGGCGATTTCATTCCGGTCATCGCGCCGATCGGGGTATCGCCGGACGGTGAAACCCTGAACATCAACGCCGATGTGGTGGCAGGCAAACTGGCTGAAGTGCTGCATGCCGAAAAGCTGGTGTTGCTCACCAACACCCCCGGGGTGCTGGATAAAGACGGAAAACTGCTGACCGGTCTGACGCCGAAACAAATTGACGGGCTGGTGGCGGATGGCACGCTGTCCGGCGGCATGCTGCCCAAGATCAGTTCTGCACTGGACGCCGCCCGCGGCGGGGTGCGTGCCGTGCACATCATCGACGGGCGGGTGCAGCACGCGCTGTTGCTGGAGATATTGACCGACGAAGGTGTCGGAACACTAATAAAAAGCAAGTAACAGAATTTTGATAATGAGCGGGCGGCTGTGGATTTTCGATCTGGACAATACGTTGCATGATGCCAGGCCGCACATCTTCCCGCACATCAATCGCAGCATGACGGCCTATCTGCAGGAACATCTGCAACTGGACGAAGCGGCGGCAAACGATTTGCGTGTGCATTACTGGCAAAGATACGGCGCGACGTTGAGCGGCCTGATGCGCCATCACGGTACCGATCCGGGTCATTTTCTGTGGCATACGCACCACTTTCCGGAACTGGACCAAATGGTGCTGAGGGTACCGCGATTACGCCACGTACTGAAAGCGTTGCCGGGCAGAAAAGTCGTGTTCTCGAATGCCCCAGCGCACTATGCGCATGCCGTGCTGAAGCTGTTGCGTGTGGATGACCTGTTCGATGATGTGATGGCGGTGGAACACACGCGCTACCGTCCCAAGCCCGACAATTTCGGCTTCATGCGCCTGTTGAAAATACATCGCGTGAAAGCACCGCAATGCATCATGGTTGAGGATAGTCTGGAGAATCTGCATACGGCGAAACGGCTGGGAATGCGCACCGTGTGGGTGAATGCCGGCAACAAAAGCGCGCCTTGTGTGGATGCGAAGATTCGCGATGTGATGCAGTTGCCGGAAATTTTGGGGCGTATAGGTTAATTACAAACCCTCTCCCAAACCCCTCCCCCGCAAGCGGGAGAGAAGTTTGGGAGAGGGTAATTGATAGGGAGACAAACATGGCCGCAGCTAAACCGGGCGAAAGAAAATTACAGATCCTGCAAGCCGTTGCCGGGATGCTCGAACAGCCCAAAGGCGAAAAGATCACCACGGCCGCACTGGCCGCGCGGCTGGAACTTTCCGAGGCGGCGCTGTATCGCCACTTCGCCAGCAAGGCGCAGATGTTCGAGGGCCTGATCGAATTTATCGAACAGACCGTGTTCGGCCTGATCAACAAGATAACCCAGGAAGAAAAAAGCGGCGTGAAACAGATCGAAGCGACCGTGGCCATGCTTCTCAATTTCGCGCAGAAAAACAGCGGCATGACACGCGTGCTGATCGGCGACGCGCTGGTTAACGAGGATGAACGCCTGCAGCAGCGGGTCAACCAGTTGCTGGATCGCATCGAGGCTACGCTCAAGCAATCGCTGCGCATTGCCACCACCCAGGGCGAAATGGGCGCAGCGGTGGATGTCGGCGCACACGCCAATCTGCTGCTGTGCTATGTGATCGGCCGCTGGACGCAATTCGCCAAGAGCGGATTTGCACGCGAACCGATGGCGTTGTGGCCGGCGCAGTTGGCCATTTTGTTGCATAAATGAACGGAAAAATAAATGATACTGATACTGAAATCCAACGTCGGCGAGCATTCTCCCGAATACAAACAGCTGCAGGCGCACCTCGCCGGGTTGCCGGGCATCCAGACCCGCGTGCATCTCGAACGCGGCAGCGAAAAAACGCTGACGGAAATCTACCTGATCGGCAACACCAAGGCGCTTGAAATCGAAGACATGCAAAACCTGCCCGGTGTCGAACGCGCGGTGCGCGTTTCCGAAGAATATCGCATCCTGGGGCGGCACAAGGACGATCAGCGTCCCACCCATTTCGAATACAACGGCGTGCGCTTCGGGCAGGACACCCTGAACGTGTTCGCCGGATTGTGCGCGGTGGACAACCGCGAGCATGTCGAAATCATGATGAAGGCGGTACATGACAACGGCCAGGTGTGTACACGCATGGGCGCGTACAAGCCGCGCACCAGCCCCTATGCATTCCAGGGCCACGGCAAGCTGTGCCTGCCTTATGTATTCGAACTGGCAGGCAAATACGATATCAAGGTGATCGCGATGGAGATCACCCACGAATCGCATCTCAACGAGATAAAGGAAGCGTTGCACCAGACCGGCAATCCGACCGGCGTGATGCTGCAGATCGGCACGCGCAACACGCAGAACTTTGAGCTGCTGAAAATCGTCGGGCGCCAGACCGAAATGCCCATCCTGCTCAAGCGCGGCTTCGGCATCACGCTGGACGAATCGCTGAACGCCGCCGAATACCTGGCATCGGAAGGCAACCGCAACGTGGTGTTCGGCCTGCGCGGCATGAAGACCAACATGGGCGACCCGCACCGCAACTTCGTGGATTTCTCGCATGTGCCGGTGGTCAAGCGCCTGACGCGCATGCCGGTGTGCATCGACCCGTCGCACTCGGTCGGCTCGCGTGCTGCCGCGCCGGACGGCATCCTCGACATGATGCATGTAACCGCTCAAGGAATCATCGCCGGCGCAAACATGGTGCTGGTGGATTTCCATCCCGCACCGCCCAAGGCGCTGGTGGACGGCCCGCAAGCAATGCTGCTGAAGGAACTGCCGTACTTTCTGGAAGATATACAGATCGCGCGCGAGGCATACCTGAAACGCGTCGCACTCAGAAAAAATCAGGGATAGTTCTTGAATCTTCCTGTGGAACTTAAGACAGTGAAGTTCTGCTTGCCCATTGCGAATTCCCTCGAACCTTCGGACCTGTCACCATCCTCGAGGCGGGATTCGAATCTTTCCGGGAATTGCCCGTTCAGCCACTTCAGGATGGGTGTCAGTTCCCGCCTTTCCGCAACAGAGGCGTACTCGTCCATTTCAAATACACCCAGCCCCTTTTCCGAGGCGTACAGGTAATTCTCGGAATCGTGAATGCTGGTCAGGAAGGGCAGCTTCAGGGAATTGAGAAATCGCTGCAGCGCCTCATAGACTGTCGAGGAGGAGTTACGGACCCGGTTTGCAACCACCGCGATCTTTGCCCCGGAGGTACGCGCGCCACCGAACAGGAACAGCTCCTTGATAAAATCCGCAGTGGCGTGGATGTCGATGGGAGAAGGTGCGACCGGGATCACAATAAAGTTGGATTTGCGCACCAAATCCTGCAACAGCAAACCTTTCGCTCCGGCCGGCGCATCGATGATCGTGATTTCGGTATCCGCAGGAACCCAGGCATGGGTGCTGCGCAAGGGAATGGCCCCTTTGGCTGGCGCGGCATTCGCCCCATAGATCTTTGTCGCCTCATCAGGCCGCAATCTCAACCATTGTATGCTTGAGCCCTGCGGGTCGTAATCCATGATCGCAGTCTGGATCTTCCTGGTGGCGTAGTAACTGGCAAGATTGGTGGCCAGGGTGGTCTTTCCCGAGCCTCCTTTCGAGTTAATCACCAGTAACGTCAGCATGACGTTCCTGCTCCGGCGCTAAGCGGCTTGCGCGCATGGATTTGTTCTGAGATGAAAACAAAAAACGCCAGCGGCAGACCGATCACGGTCGCCACAAAGTCAGGCAGTTCCCATATCTTTAGAGCCAACATAGCGGGTATCTTTCCGGAGAACAGAAAATTATTTCACTTCTTTTGATAACTTTCGCTCTTTGATAACAAAGAATTAAGTGAACATTAGTCCGTTGAGCACCGCGCGTCAAATATTAGTTCGAATTTATTGACTGTCAACACCCGTACCAATATCATTACAGCCATCAAGGTTTCGGATTGTCCGACTTTGGCAATTTGATGAGGTGACAAGATGGTAGTGCAAAAGAGCAAACCGGCTACAAGCAAAACCTCCGCTGTTAAACCCAAGTCCCCGAAAGCGACTGTGGCACCGGTTGCCAAAAAGGCCACACCGAAAAAAGCTGAAGCCGCTGTATCGGCGTCAAAAAAGCCCAAGTCTACCGCAGCAAAGAAAATATCCGTACCGGCATCCAAACCCGCAAAAAAAGTTTCCGCACCAGCTGCAAAAATCAAGACGCCTGCAAAGCAGGCAGCCACCAAAGCCAAACCATCCGAGGCTGATGGCAAGGCAGCGGTAAAACCAACCCGCGAGGAACGTTATCGCATGGTGGAAACAGCCGCGTATTTTATTGCCGAGCAGCATGGCTTCCAAGGCCGTTCGGATGAGCATTGGGCAGCAGCAGAGCGAGCGATTGCCGCAAAGCTGGGCCAATAGTCGAATACCGCACCATAGCATTTTCTGCTGCCTTTCCGGCTGATATCAGCCAGATATCGAGACCGTCGCATTCCCGGCACTTGTTCGCGTTTTGAATCGTTGTCAGATGCCGAACACCGCAGGGGATAACAACCGCACAGCGATGCACACGCTTTCCGCTACCCGCCGGTCGGGATGGATCCCAAGACAGGACAGGAGCGGATAAATTGGGGGCAGCGCCTAGCGCCGGCGATCTTGATCCGGAAGGATTGGGGTTTGTTCAGATATGCATGTCCCGCAGCCCGGCAGGCAAGACCTGAATTCAGCGTTCGAAGATATCATCGGCAAAAAAAACGGCCGAAAATTGTCCTGAAGCTTGACTCTTTGAAATGCCGCCTTGCGTGAAGGCGACTGTATTGGTGAAGCCACCAGCCCTCGTGGAAGGCTGGCCTCTTCTAGTGCATTTATTTCTTTGCGCCGTTCACAGCTGCTTTCAGCGTAGCGCCAGCCTTGAAAGCCGGGACTTTGGCAGCCTTGATCTTGATTGCTTCGCCGGTGCTGGGGTTACGACCCGCGCGTGCGGCACGCTTGCGCACTTCGAATGTTCCGAAACCAACCAGCGCGACATTGTCACCCTTCTTCAATGTGCTGGTGATGATTTCAATCAGAGCCGAAATGTTGCGGTCAGCATCTGCTTTGGAACTTCCTGTTTTGTCAGACAACGAATCGATCAATTCTTTTCTGTTCATGTTATTTCCTTTATTGTTATTACTGCAAATGCAGCGGAACATAGTCTAGCACCAGTCGGGGCTGTTTAAAATCTTTCAATGGGGCCGGATGTATGACCTGCCTCATTAGCCGCGACTATTTGGCACGCCCGTATTTTGCGGTGAAACTGGCTTTCCCCAGCATATTCCCATGGATCATATAGCCGGTCAGCGCTGCAGTGGCATCGGCTGGAACATCAAGCTTGTCGGTTTTGAGCGCATATACGGTAAAAATATAGCGATGCGGCTTGTCCCCTTTCGGCGGGCAGGTGCCGCCGAAAGCCGCCACGCCATAATCGGTACGGCCCTGGATCGCGCCTTTCGGCAGGGTCGTGCTGTTTAGCGCACCGGCATTCGCAGCCAGCTCATGGACATCGGCCGGGATATTGAAGACTACCCAGTGCCACCAACCCGAACCGGTGGGCGCATCAGGATCGTACAACGTCACGGCAAAGCTTTGGGTTCCCTTTGGTGCACCGCTCCATTTCAGTTCCGGCGACTTGTTCTCCCCGGAACAGCCAAAACCATTGAATTCGAAGCGCTGGGGAATCATGTGATTGGCCTTGATTTCCGTGCTGGAAAGTTTGAAGGCGGAAGCGTAGGTGAAAGTCGATAAAGCAGTCAGAACAACGGCAAACAGTATGCGGCGCATGGAACTCTCCTTCATGGACAAAACGGCGGGGACAGAATTGTAGCACCATTGCAATAGCCGCAAAATTGCTCCGGCTGGCGCAAGTTTTGTGCATTCCTGACCGGCCAACCATTGCATTGGCGGGACGAGAAGATCGCCAGGACTGGGCCGGGCTGATTGCCAATGTGCGCCGCCGGCAGAAGGCTTCAGGGTTGCCTGGCGCGCTGCCCGCATGTCCGCCACTCCTTTTCCGTGCACCTAAAATAACCGGGTGGCCACAACTGCAATTGCGGCTATTTGTCGCGACGCCATAAAGTCTCGGCTACTGCCTGTGCCCGGTTGATGCAGCGGCTCAGCACAAACAACAAATCCGACAATCGATTCAGGTAGGGCAGTGCGTGTTGCGGAACGGCATCGCGTTGGGAAAGCACGGCCAGATCGCGCTCCGCGCGGCGCGCCACGGTACGAGCCACATGACACAACGCGCCCGCGCGTGAACCGCCCGGCAGGATGAATTCGCGCAGCGGCGGCAGGTCGGCGTTGTAATGCGCGAGCTGTTCGTCCAGCCAGGCGATTTTCCCTTCCGCGAACACGTCCTGGGTGGGCAGCGCGAACGCGCCACCCAGATCAAACAGGTCATTCTGCATCTGCAGCAAAACCGCGCGAATGTCGGGTGTAAGTTGTTCGGCAAGCAGCACGCCGAGCTGGCTGTTCAACTCGTCGACGCTGCCCAGCACCGCGATGCGTGCATGGTCCTTGCCGAGTCGTGTGCCATCGGCCAGACCGGTGCTGCCGGAATCGCCGGTGCGGGTGGTGATCTTGGATAATCTCATTTCATTGCCTGTTTATTGTTGTTCAAGACACGCGAAGTATATCGCCGCATCCGGCTCGGTGCGATTGCGTTGTGCCTGCCAGATCATCTCGCTGAGGCACTCCATCATGCGATGTTGTGCATCGTGTTCGGATTCAAAACGACGGGTCAGGCGTGTGAAATGCGCGCGTATTCCCGGGGGTTGGTCGATTGATATCTGCTCCTCGATGGTCAGGTGCATCATCAGATGCAGGAAGGGATTGATTTCGCCCTGTTCCGGCGAGTAGTCCTTTTCCTGCTGGGATTCCGGATCTTCCAGCACGGTAAAATATTCGGGATGCCTGGCGATAAGCTGTGCGGCAAGGTCTTCCAGCGGCGTCAACAATTCCCTGGCCCGGTGTTTGCGCCATGACTCAAACAGAAAATTGCGCGCTTCGTCGCGTGAAGGATTGAATAGCACTAAACTTCCTTATGTTTGTATTCGCACAGGTCTTCAATGATACACGCGCCGCATTTGGGTTTGCGCGCCTGGCAGACATAACGGCCGTGCAATATCAGCCAGTGGTGCGCGTCATGCTTGAATTCGTCCGGCACGAACTTGAGCAGCTTCCTCTCCACTTCGGCCACGTCCTTGCCGGGTGCCAGTCCGATGCGGTTCGATACGCGGAAGATGTGCGTATCCACCGCGATGGTGGGCTGGCCGAACGCGGTGTTGAGGATCACGTTTGCGGTCTTGCGCCCGACTCCGGGCAAAGCTTCCAGTTCCTCGCGGGTTTGCGGCACCGCACCGCCGTGCCGTTCCAGCAGCAGCCGGCAGGTCTGCATCACATGCTTCGCCTTGGTCTTGTACAGGCCGATACGCTGGATGTACTCGCGCAGTTTCTCCTCGCCCAGTGCAAGGATTTTCTCCGGCGTGTTCGCAACCGGAAACAGATGCCGCGTCGCGGCATTCACGCTGATGTCGGTGGCCTGTGCCGACAGCATCACCGCGACCAGCAGCTCGAACGGGGTGGCATAGTCCAGCTCGGTGGTGGGGTGCGGGTTGGCGGCTTGCAGGCGCAAAAAGATTTCGCGGCGTTTGGCGGGGTTCATGGGGTTGATCCGAAAAATATTTGATGCAATACACTACGTTTAGTGCGTGGTTGCTGCTTTAGCAGCTTTACAACCGCGGTCTACCCCTTGCGGGTATTACACACCCTACACCTGTTCAGTGCATGGCAGGCGAACACCCGCCATCCACCGGCACGATAGTCGCGCTCGCGCCTTTCAGCTTCTGTTCGGCGCGCAGGTTCAGCCAGTTTTTCGCCGCGATCAGCATGCCCAGCGTGATAAATGCGCCGGGCGGCAGGATGGCCAGCAGGAAGCCATGATAGTTTGGCACCACGGTAATCACCCAGGATTTTGCCGTTTCACCAAACACCATGTCGATACCGGACAGCAGCGTACCGTGCCCGAATATCTCGCGGATGCCGCCCAGCACCGCCAGCACCGCGGTAAGCCCCAGACCCATTGCAAAACCGTCCAGCGCTGATTCCAGCATGGGATTCTTGGAAGCGAATGATTCGATGCGCGCGAGCACGATGCAGTTGGTGACGATCAGCGGAATGAAAATGCCCAGCACCACATACAGTTTGTACATGTATGCATTCATCGTGAACTGGACCACGGTGACCAGCACGGCGATGATCAGGATAAATACCGGGATGCGTGCCTCGTTCGGAACGAGTTGCCGGATCGGCGCGATGGCTGCACCCGACAAGGTCATCACCAGCATCGTTGCAAGCCCAAGGCTCACTGCGTTCACCACCGAACTGCTCACCGCAAGAATAGGGCACAGCCCGAGCAGTTGCACCACCCCGGTGTTCTGTTTCCATACACCGTTGTAAAAGATGTCCTTGAATTCCTGGCCGGTCACTGCTGTTCTCCTTTAACTTGTACTGGGGAAGGGCGCGCCTTGAACAAGGTTTCGCGGTGTTGCGCGTAATACTGCAATGCCTTGTGCACCGCTTTCACCACCGCGCGCGGGGTGATCGTCGCGCCGGCCATATAATCAAACACGCCGCCATCCTTTTTGACTTTCCAACCGCTGGCATCGGGATTGTCCAGCGCTTTCCCTGCAAAGCCATTGATCCATTTGCTCTTGGCGATCTCGATGTAATCGCCCAGCCCCGGCGTTTCCTTGTCCGACACCACGCGCACCCCGGCGATTCTACCATCGCGGCGGATGGCAATAACCATATGGATCTTCCCGCCATAACCATCCGGGGCGATGACCTGCATCACCACGATGGAAGGTACACCGTTGAGTCGGCCGAGGTAGGCCGGGGTGGCGGTATCGTTGCCCAGCAACTCATCCGGCCCCAGTTCGGTCGTGTCCCTGATGATGTCGTTGTCATAGCTTCCCGCCGGCGCAATCTGTGCAATCAGTTTCAGCTTTTCCATTTCCTCGCTGCGCGCGATGGGGTCATGCGTCAGCCGGTAAGTGATCGCGAGCACGGCGGTGCCGATCAGCGCAAAAAACAGCAGGTTGAGCGCGGTAAGCAGCGAGGCTTTCGCGATCGTGCGTCTCATGGCTTGTCGCCCTTGGCTTTTTTCCCGAACAGCCCGTCTTTTTTGCCAAATACAGGCGGCTGGGTATACAGCACGATCAACGGCACGCAGATGTTCATCAGCAGCGTGGCGAACGCGACACCGTCCGGGAAGCCGCCGAACACCCGGATCAGGTATGTGAGCAGCGCGGCTCCCGCGGCAAAGATCAACCGTCCCTTGTTGGTGGTGGGGCTGCTGACCGGATCGGTGAGGATGAAGAAAGCACCCAGCATCGATGCGCCGGCGAACAGGTGGAACAGCGGCCCGGCGTAATGTCCCGGATCGGCCAGATGGAATATCCCGGCGATGACCAGCAGCGTGCCGAGAAACGCGACAGGAATGTGCCAGCTGATAATGCGCGCGGCAAGCAGATATAACCCGCCCAGCAGGAATCCACCCGCCACCATTTCGCTGCCGTGACCGGCCAGATGCCCGTAAATCGGCATTTCCAGAATCTGCCGGACCGGTTGCCCGAGGTGCAAATGGGTCTTCAGCGTGTCCAGCGGCGTTGCCATCGTTACTGCGTCCAGCGTTGCCCGGTCTGGCAGCATGCCATGAAAAATATATTCCAGCTGTTGCGAGAAAGTCAGTCCGGACGACACCATTCCCGCTTGTTCCAACCCATGGGGTGCGATCCAGTGGGTCATCTGCGCGGGAAACGAAATGATCAGGACCGCATAGCCGACCATCGCCGGATTGAACAGGTTATTGCCCAACCCGCCGTACAGGTGTTTGGCGATCGCGATGGCAAAGGCCGTGCCGACGACAGCCAGCCACCAGGGCGCCAGCGGCGGAATGGAAAGTGCCAGCAGCCAGGCCGTGAGCAGCGCGCTGTTGTCCTTGAGGAAAGGCACCACCGGCCGGCCGCGCAAACTGAGCATCAGTGCCTCTGTGCCCAGCGCGGTCAGGCTGGCCAGCGTGATCGAAACCAGGATTGCCGGGCCGAAATACCACACGTACAACGCAATGCCGGGCAGCAGTGCGAGCAGTACCTTGAGCATGATCTGCGCGACGCTGTCCGGCTTGCTGATAAGGGGAGTGAATAGCATTTCGATATATTATTCTTTAACGTGTTCGACTTCGGATTTGGCCAGTTCGATGATATGCGCACGGCCGGCTTCCAGTTCGGTTTGCGCTGCCTGTTGTTGGGGTGTCAATGACTGGATGCCGGCAAGCTTGGCGGATTGTGCGGCTTTTTCCCTGATGGCCAGCTTTTCTGCCTTTTCGCGCTTTTCCCGTTCGATGCGCTGTTCGTGAAACTCGTGGCGCACCCTTGCCTGATCCGCGAGCTGTTTGTCGTGTTCGCGAGCGCGTATCTCGCTCTTGGCAAATCGAAAATACTGCACCAGCGGAATGTGGCTGGGACAGACATAGCTGCAGGCACCGCACTCGATGCAGTCGAACAGGCTGAATTTCTGCGCCCTGCCGAACTCCCTGGATTGCGCGAACCAGTACAGGTCCTGCGGCTGCAGGTCCGCCGGGCACGCATCCACGCAGCGCGTGCAGCGTATGCACGGCATCGGGGGCGGGGGGGGCGGGAATAATTTTCCCGACGCGGCAATGATGCAGTTGGTGGCCTTCACCATCGGAACATCGAGTGCAGGCAATGGGAACCCCATCATCGGGCCACCCATGATGTATCCGCTGGTGTCGGGCAGCATCCCGGCCAGCGCGACCAGTTCCGTTATCGGCGTGCCGATCAGCGCCTCGAAATTTTGCGCGCGGCGCACATTGCCGGTAATGGTAATGACGCGCGACAGCAGCGGTTCGCCGTGCGCCAGCGCGCGATAAACCGTGCAGGCGGTGGCAACGTTGAAACATTGCACGCCGATGTCGGTGGGTAATTTTCCGGAAGGCACTTCCAGTCCGGTGATTACCCGGATCAGTTGTTTCGCGCCGCCGCCCGGATAGATCGTCGGGATCGTGACCACTTCATGGCGCTTGTTTTGTTGAAGGGTGGAGCCGCTTGCCGAGATCGCCTGTTGCAGCGCGGCGATCGCTTCCGGCTTGTTGTCCTCGACGCCGATCAGCACCTCGTCCGCATCCAGCATGTAACGCAATATCTCCGCACCCTGCACAATTTCCCCGGCGCGCTCGCGCATCAGCATGTCGTCGCAGCTGATATAGGGTTCGCACTCCGCACCGTTCAGAATCAGCGTGGTAATCTTTTGTTTGCCGATGCGCAGCTTGATGTCGCTGGGAAACCCCGCCCCGCCCAGCCCCACCACACCGGCCATGCGCAGCAGGTGTTGCAAATCCGCGCTGCTGTGCTCGCGGTAATCGACCGGCTCGCGCGCGATCCATTCCTCCCTGCCATCCGGTATCAGGGTGGCGCAAAGATTCGGCAGGCCGGAAGGATGGGCAACCAGCTGCATATCGATCGCGCTGATGGTTCCCGAAGTGGGCGCGTGCACCGCGCTCGACACAAAGCCGTCCGGCATGCCTAGCAATTGCCCCTTCAGGACACGATCACCGGCTTGCACGATCGGCTTTGCGGCTTCTCCGGCATGCTGGTGAAGCGGAACGACCAGTCTGGGAGGCAGCGGCGCATGTGCTATCGCCGTCCGGGTGGACTGCGCCTTGTTGCTTGGCGGATGGACCCCGCCATGAAAATGATGGAGTTTCCTCATCGCGTTGCTTCAGCCGCTTCTGCAGCGGTAAAGGCATACAGCGGATATTTCCATTTCCAGTTGCTGATCTTTTCCCCGATGACCGGCATGCTGATGCAATCCACCGGGCAGGGCGCGACACACAGCTCGCAACCGGTGCATTCGGCGGCAATGATGGTGTGCATCTGCTTGGCTGCCCCAACGATGGCGTCCACCGGGCAGGCCTGGATGCACAATGTACAGCCTATGCACATGCTTTCGTCGACCAGGGCGACCGATTTGGGTTTGGGTGCGGCGGTGTCACTGCCGAAGGGTTTGAATTCCACACCGAGCAGATCGGCAAGTTTCTGTATGCCCTCTTCTCCGCCCGGCGGGCAGCGATTGATATCCGCTTCCCCTGCCGCAATGGCTGCCGCGTAAGGCTTGCAGCCGGGATAACTGCATTGTCCGCACTGTGTTTGCGGAAGAACCGCATCGATCTTGTCGGCCAGCGGATTCCCTTCGCTGTGGAATTTTATCGCGGCGAATCCCAACACCGCGCCAAGCACGGTCGCAATTGCCGCCATTACCAGCAATGCACTTAACAAGTGGTGCTTCCCATTACTTGATCAATCCGGAAAATCCCATGAAGGACAGGCTCATGAGTCCGGCGGTAACCATCGCGATCGCCGAGCCTTTGAAGATCACGGGAACATCCGCGCCTTCCAGGCGTTCGCGCATGGCTGCAAACAGCACCATCACCATGGAAAACCCCAGCGCTCCGCCCATGCCGAAGAAAATCGATTCCATGAAATTGTGCTTTGCCTGCACATTGAGCAGCGGTATGCCGAGCACTGCACAGTTGGTGGTGATCAGCGGCAAATAGATGCCCAGAACCTGATGCAGAACCGGGCTGGTTTTCTGCACCACCATCTCGGTGAATTGCACGATACCGGCGATCACCACGATGAACGACAGCGTGGTCAGGTAAGAAAGTTGGGGTCCCAGCAGATAATGGTTGATCAGGTAGCTCGAACCCGAGGCCAAGGTCAGCACAAAAGTGGTGGCTGCACCCATGCCGATGGCGGCTTCCAGGTTTTTGGATACCCCCATGAACGGACACAACCCGAGAATCTTAACCATCACGATGTTGTTCACAAACACCGCGCTGATGAGTATCAGAAGATATTCTGTCATTGCAGGACCTTAGTCAAATCAGGCGCGGATTATCCCCTGATTCATATGCTGCTTCAACCTCGTTCGCGGCATATGAATATTCCGGAATGTTAGCTGATCACACCGAATTTTTTGGTGAAGTCTCGCTGGACGCCGGGGCAATTTTGTTATCACCAACCGGCAACAAGACCGGAATCAGATCTCGATCCGGGTTCCCATCTCAATGACCCGGTTGGCCGGGATATTGAAGAAATCGGTTGCATTCATGGCATTTTTGGATAGCGCCACGAACAGCCGCTCGCGCCATTTGGCCATACCGGGTTTCGGGCTGGAAACGATCAGGGCGCGCGAAACGAAAAATGAAGTGGTCATCATGTCGAAGGGCAATCCTTCTGCGCCGCATAATTCCAGTGCAAGCGGAATGTCAGGGGTTTGCATAAATCCGTAAAATAATTTCACGCGATAGAAGTTCTTTCCCAGATCCTTGATCAGGAAACGGTTTCCTCTTGTGACATAAGGCTTGTCCTCGACCACCACGGTCAGCAGTATGTTGCGTTCGTGCAGCACATGATTGTGCTTCAGGTTGTGCAGCATGGCAGACGGCGCCCCGTCGCCATCAGGGGTCAGAAAAACTGCCGTGCCGCTTATTCTCTGCATATTTTCGACATCGTCAATGATCGCTTTCAGGGGCACTGTCAAGCTTGTGACCTCATCAAACAATAATTTTCGACCGCGCTTCCATGTGGTGAGCACGGTAAAGGATACCAGCGCGACGCCCAGCGGGAACCAGCCACCTTGTGGAATTTTAAGGGTGTTGGCGGCAAAATAAGTAAAATCCACGATCAGCAGCACCGAGATAACCGGAATGGCGACAAGCAATGACCAGCGCCATAGCAGCACAATCACGAAAGAGATCAGGATGGTGGTAATGGTCATGGTACCGGTGACGGCGATACCATAAGCAGCCGCCAGATTGCTGGAGCTTTGAAACGCAAATACCAGAAAGACTACCGCCAGATATAGCGTCCAGTTCGTCAGGGGAACATAGATCTGTCCTTGCGCTTTATCGGAAGTTTGGCGTATTTCCATGCGCGGCAGGAAACCCATTTGTACGGATTGATTCGCTACAGAGAATGCACCGGATATGACGGCTTGCGAGGCAATGACCGTTGCGGCAGTCGCGAGCAGCACCATCGGGATCAGCACCCAGTCCGGGCCAAGCAGATAAAACGGGTTATCGATCGCTTTCGGATTACGCAGCAGCAAGGCCCCCTGGCCGAAATAATTCAACACCAGCGCGGGCATCACAAACAAGAACCAACTTAACCGGATCGGGAATTTACCGAAATGCCCCATGTCGGCATACAACGCCTCTCCGCCAGTAATGACAAGAACGATCGCGCCAAGCGCAAAGAACGCAAGCCGCGGGTCGGCAGTTAAAAATCGAAATGCATAAACGGGATTCAGCGCAAATAAAATTTCAGGACTTTGCGCGATGGACATGACACCGAACACTGTCAGACAGACAAACCAGAGAAGCATTATCGGGCCGAATGCCATGCCCACAGTTCCTGTACCGCGCTTCTGGATATAAAACAATCCGGTCAAAATGAGAAAGGTGACGGGCAGTATGTAGATCTCGAACTGATGCGAAACCAGATCCAGGCCCTCGACTGCCGACAGCACCGAGATCGCCGGCGTGATCATGCCGTCGCCAAAAAACAGCGCGGCAGCGAAGACACCGAGTGCGGTGACGAACCATTTTATTTTCGGCTGTCCTTTGGTCAGATCGCTAACCAAGGCCAACAGGGCCATCGACCCCCCCTCACCGTTGTTGTCGGCTCGCATCATGATGACCACATATTTGAACGAGACCAGCAGCATGATGGTCCAGAACATCACCGACAGCACACCCAAAATATTGGCAGCGACGACAGGAAGGGGGTGAGAACCGGCAAAGGTTGCATGCAGCGCATACAGCGGACTGGTGCCGATATCGCCATACACCACGCCGATCGCTCCCAGCAAAAGGGGGGATAACTTCTGTTCTGCTTGCGTACTGCTCATGCTCCAACCGTTCACTGTGGAAGAATGCGGCGGCACTCTACGCTGGCATTGCGCCGAAAGCAATCATCGTGAGCTTATTCGCCGGATTTTTCAGGCATGCGCATGACTTGTGCCGAAACCCCGGCCATTTGCAATCGAATCAATAAAGAGCCCGCGCAGCATGGCGCACCGGGGATTGATGTGGCCGGGGTTACAGGCCACATCAAGTCGGTCCTACAGTTTCTTGTGGGTGCCGTCGCACAGCACGCCGTTTGCGCTGTGCTTGCAGCCGCAAAAATACACCGCTTCCGATTTGGCGGCCTTGTACTCGACGGGGGAAAATTCGCTACCCTTGTGACTGCCGTCGCAGAACGGCTGGGTGGCACTTTTTCCGCAGGCACACCACCAGTAGCTTTTCCCCGCTTCTACCTGAACGACATAGGGTGATTTTTGGGCGATAACAGCTTGCTTGTCTGACATTTTGAAGCTCCTTGGTTATAAAAAACGACACTAAATTTCCTCCCGCTTTTTTGCAAGAGGCCCGACAAATCCATTGTCCGAAGGCCCGGGCGACATCCGCAGGCATCCTTATTTCCGTGAGTCGTGCGCGTTAGCAAACGCATCGCGCAAACGGCGCAGGCTTCCGGTCATCCCGGTCAGTTCCTTCTGCGGAAAATCCGCAAAGGCGCGCTCCATATGCGCCAGTTGAGCCGGAAAAACGCTTGCAAATAATTTCTCGCCCTGCGTTGTGAGCTGGACGATCTGGCAGCGGCCGTCGCTCGGCAGCGCACTGCGGCGCACCAGTTTTTTGCCTACCAGTCTGTCCACCACGCCGGTCAGCGTGCCTTTGGTAATCAGTGTCTTTTCACCCAGCTCCCTGGCCGTCATGCCGGGCGTGTTGCCCAGGGTGGCGATAATGTCGAATTGCGCCGGAGTCAGGCCCAGCGAACGCACATGCGCCGACGAATAAACCTCAAAGGCCTGGTAAGTGCGTGACAACTCACGCATCAGCTGCAAGAAGATCGGTGGTGACATCAGTGGGCCGGCTGGTTTCAACCCGCGCAATAATAGTTCTAGTTAGAACCAATGTCAATTTCCCGGATTCGTCGCTGGTTGGAATTTTTGCTCATCCCGCGTGTAACTCAGTACAATCCCGTGTCCTGACCTTCAACATATCAACGGTTACTTTATGAAATTGATCCCGACGGTCCTGTGCGGCGGAGCAGGCTCACGGCTCTGGCCGGTTTCCCGCGAATTGCACCCCAAGCCGTTCATCCGCCTGGCGGACGGGCAGAGCCTGTTGCAAAAAGCCTGGCTGCGCGGCGTGACCCTGCCGGGCGTGGCGGAGACACTCACCGTCACCAACCGCGAGCTGATTTTCAAGACCGCGGACGAATACCGCGAGGTCGCCGGCTCCGGCTACAAAGACATCGCCAACAGTTTCATCCTCGAACCCTTCGGACGCAACACCGCTCCGGCGATTGCTGCTGCAGCCCTGCACGTGGCTGCCAGCCATGGCGATGATGCGGTCCTGCTGGTACTGGCCGCCGATCACCTGATCACCGACCAGCCCGCGTTTGCGCAGGCCGTCGCCGAGGCAATGCGGCTGGCCGCACAGGGCAAACTGGTCACCTTCGGCATCAAACCCGAATCACCCGAAACCGGTTACGGCTATATCGAGGCGGACGGCAACACCGTGGTGCGCTTTGTCGAAAAGCCCAGCCTTGAAACGGCCCGCGAATATCTGGCGTCCGGCAATTACCTGTGGAATTCGGGCATGTTTTGCTTCTCGGCCGGAGCCATGCTGCGCGAAATGCAACTGCACTGCCCGGAAATTCTGGCTGCCACCCGAACCTGCCTCGAACAGTCGCGCCGGGCAGAGGGAAAAAGTCACCTTCAGATCGAACTTGACCCGGAATCGTTCGGCCGCGTGCCGGATGATTCCATCGACTACGCCGTGATGGAAAAATCCGGCAACGTCGCGGTGGTGCCCTGCAACATCGGCTGGAGCGATATCGGTTCGTGGAACGCGGTCGGCGAACTGACCCCGCCCGATGCCCACGGCAACCGGATAGCCGGCGAAGTGATGCTGCATGATGTCAGCAACTGTTATATCCAGAGCAAGCAGCGCATCGTCGGCGCGCTCGGGATCGACGGCCTGGTCGTGATCGACACCCCCGATGCGCTGCTGGTCGCGGACCGCAATCGCGTCCAGGATGTAAAGCTGCTATACGCGCGCCTCAAGGCCGAGGGCCATGAAACGCACAAACTGCACACCACCGTGCACCGTCCCTGGGGAACCTACACGGTGCTGGAGGAAGGCCCGCGCTTCAAGATCAAGCGCATCGTGGTCAAACCGGCGGGCCGCCTCAGCCTGCAGATGCATCATCACCGCAGCGAGCACTGGGTCGTGGTCAGCGGCATGGCAAGGGTCGTCAACGGCGACCAGGAACTGTTCATCAACACCGACGAGTCCACCTATATTCCCGCGGGCCACAAACACCGCCTGGAAAATCCCGGCGTGGTCGATCTGGTCATGATCGAGGTGCAAAGCGGGGAATATCTGGGCGAGGACGACATCGTGCGATTCGAAGATATATACGGACGCTGACGGGCGTGCCAGTTGGCCGGGGTCCGCGTCGAAAATATCCGCATCAGCTGCGGACACATCCCTGTTTTCCACAAAAAATTATTGGTACAACGCCGGAAATTTTTCGCGCAAATGTTCCAGCTTGGGCATGTCGTTGAAAACGATATAGGGCTGGTATGGGTGCAGCGCCAGATAGTTTTGGTGATGCGCCTCGGCTGGGTAGAACTGCTTCAGTGGCACGACTTGCGTGACGATCGGGCCGGAAAATGTGTGCGCGTCGGTGAGCTGCCGGATATAGTCCTGCGCGGCCTTGCGTTGCGCGTCGCTGGTGTAGAAGACCACCGAACGGTACTGGCTTCCGGTATCCGGTCCCTGGCGATCCAGCTGGGTTGGGTCATGCGCCACATTGAAAAATACCTGCAGCAGCTGCTGGTAGGAAACCTGCGCAGGGTTGAAATGCACACGCACCGATTCTGCATGGCCGGTGTTGCCCTGGCTGACCATCTCGTAATGGGCGGTTGCCGCGGCACCCCCGGAGTAGCCTGACACCACGTCGGTCACACCCTTGACGTGCTTGAACACGGCATCCACCCCCCAGAAGCAGCCGCCGGCAAATACCGCCGTTTCTTCAAGCGGTGCAGCGGCGGCGTTTGACAGCGCGCTCAAGCCGAGTGCGATGCACAGGCTGGCGCTGAAAAAATAACGACGGATAACATTGATGGTCAGCATCATGGCACTCCTTTAAAAATCAGCCGAAAGTAAACGCAAAAACCCGGGCACCGGCGCCCAGAAACTCGATGCGAAAGGTGTGAATCCCGATCTTTCCGCGCTGCCGGATGAGCTGGTACAACCGTTCCTCGTGTATCACACCGTTGCCCTGTGCATCGATGTCCGTCCCGTGGTCCACCCCGGGCGCCGCGCCGTCCAGGGTGACCCTGAAACGCACCGGCTTGTCGCCGGCCGAACCGAGTACCAAATGCAGGTCGCGCCCCTGAAAGCGGTAACGGATTGCACCACCGGGAGTCTGCACGGAAGCCGCTTCCGCGGATACTCGCCACTTGCCGCTCAACGCCCACTGGTCCGGCCTGAGAACATGCGGAGCGCTGTATTGCGCCGCAACATCATGCTTGACTGGCTCCGGTGAAACCAGATTCTGCTGGCGCGCATAACCGACGTAAGTTTCCGGCGAGCGTTGCGTATCCATAGCGGGTGCGGTCACACCCTTTCCGGTCACCCGGACCAGGCCCTCATTCATCGCAAGCAAACCGTGGTGCGCTTCCCTGAGCAGCGACTGAATCATCCGTTCGGTTTCATCATACCCGCCTTCGCCGAAGTGCTGATCGCGGATCCGGCCCTGCGCATCGATCAGATAATGCGCTGGCCAATACTGGTTGTTGTATGCGTTCCAGATCGCGTATTGGTTATCCATCACGACCGGATATTTGATGCCCAGATCGCGGATCGCCTGCCCGACATTGCGCGGGTCTTTCTCGAACGCAAACTCCGGCGTATGCACGCCGACGATGACCAGACCCTGGTTGCGATATTTTTCATCCCAGGCCTTCAGATAAGGCAGTGTGCGCAGACAATTGATGCAGGAATAAGTCCAGAAATCCACCAGCACCACTTTGCCGCGCAACGACTCGCTGGTCAGCGCAGCCGAGTTGAACCACTGCGTTGCACCGGTAAAGGATGGCATCATTGGCAGGCTGGTTTCTGCCGGGACAGCTGTACCGGATTGCCGGAGTGCGGCTGGCTTGGCCAGTTTCGCGATCAGCTTCTGCTCGGTCCCGGCCGTGTTTAAAAATTCAAATTGCGACAGAAAACGCGTATCCCAGCCCAGCGCGATCGCCACCACGCCGGCCAGCACCGCGACACCCAGTCCGCGCCGCAACCATTCTTCCGCACCCAGCCCCCGTTTCATCAGGCTGAACACGCGTCCGCCGGCCAGCAGCGCCACCGCCAGCGACGATGCCGCGCCGGCCGCAAACACCAGCAGCAGCAACGCGCTGTGCAGATTCGCGCCATTCAGCGCGGCCCCGGCCAGCACCAGACCGAGGATGGGCCCCGCGCAGGGCGCCCACAGGAACCCGACCGCGACGCCCAGCAACAGCGAACCCCTGATGCTGGGTTCCCGGTCGGCGCGCTGTTGCAAACGCCCGCCGAACGCGACGAACGGGCGCATCATCCGGTCCGCCAGCGCCGGGAATATCAGCGCCAGTCCCATCAGCAACAGCAGCAGCATCGCCGCATAGCGGCCGTACTGATTCAACTCGACCAGCCATGCGCCGCCGACTGCCGCAAGGCTGGCCAGCACCGTGAAAGTCGCCGCCATGCCAATCAGGATCGGCAGGCCGGAGCGCCGGAACGATTGATCCGAACGGGCAAAAATGAACGGCAGTACCGGAAGTACGCACGGACTGAAAATGGTCAGCACGCCGCCGAGGTAAGCCAGCACAAAGATCAGCATGCTTCCCGCTCCACTGTATCAGTTGGGATGAAATCCGGAATTTCAGACTCCCCGATGCGGAATGAAGCGCAGCGCCACCGTGTTCATGCAATAGCGCAACCCGGTCGGCTGCGGTCCATCGTCAAACACATGACCCAGGTGGGCATCGCACAAAGTACAGCGCACCTCGGTGCGCGTCATGCCGAACATGCGGTCGGTAATTTCGCGCACATTCTCGGGTGCGATCGGTTGCCAGAAGCTCGGCCAACCCGTGCCGGAATCATATTTGGTGGCCGCATCGAACAACGCGTTGTCGCAGCACACACAGCGATACAGACCCGGCTCATGCCGGTCGTAACCCGGCTGTGAAAAGGCCCGTTCGGTACCCTGCTCGCGCGTTACTTGATAAGCCAGCGGCGACAACCGCTTTTTCCATTCTGCATCCTTGCTCACCCTGTCCAGGGTTACCAGCCCCAGCGGTTTTCCGTCATCGGAAAATTGCATGATGGTCACCTTGCCGCTGCCGGAAGGCTGATCGGCGGCAAAGGAACGGGTCGCCAGGGCCAGGGTGAACCCGGATAATGTGTATAAAAAATGTCTGCGTTGCATGTTGGCAGCCTCCTCGGTCATTTTTGACCGTTAAATCCAGGACCGGGTTCAAGGCAGGTATCAAAACCGGCTATGATTCGCCCTGCTTGCCGGATGATTCGGGCAGCGCAATGAAAAGGTTACATCAAGGGCTCACGTGACTGATAAAACTGACCATCTTGAAACATTGATGAAGCAGGCCCTCAACGGGGACCAGCGTGCTTACGCTGAAATACTGCAGGAAACCGCGCGTTTCCTCAGACCGTTTCTGGCAAAACGGCTCAGTTTCACCAATGAACCGGATGACCTGCTGCAGGAAATCCTGCTCTCCATCCACAAGGCCCGCCATACCTACGATGGCAACCGGCCCTACAAGCCGTGGGTGTATGCCATCGCCAGGTTTCGGTTGCAGGATTATCTGCGCACGCATTATGCCGACCAACTTCACCATGCTGACGACATTTCCGAACTGGAAAATTATTTGCATGAAAATGTAACCGAATCTGTCATTTCATACGAATCCATCAGTGGCGAAATCGGAAAACTCCCGCAACAGCAGGCAGCCATCCTGCAACTGATGCATCAGGATGGCTATACCGCCAAGGAAGTGGCGGAAAAGCTGGGCATGAATGAATCTGCCGTCAAAGTAGCGGCGCACCGCGCCTACAAGGTATTGCGCCAAAAATTGGAAAAATGATGGGAAATATCGAAGAACTGATCAACAAACTGGCGCAGGACACCGCAACGGTGAGGCCTGCCCCCCATCCCTTTATGCTCAGCCTCAAATTGATGGGATGGGCAATGGCCTATCTTGTCGTCGCGCTGCTGTTTTCCGGGTTGCGCCCGGATCTGGCGGTCAAACTTCACGAGCCCCTGTTTGCCGCCGAGCTCGCCGCGCTGGCCGGTATCTTCATCACCACGTCCCTGAGCGCCTCATTGCTGTCGTTTCCCGACATCCACCAGTTGCGCCGGCTTGCATTTGCGCCGGCAATTGCATTCGCGCTGTTTGTGTTCGTCATGTTCCTCGCATGGCAGGCAGACAACCCGCCCGCTCCACTACCCGTCCACAGTTTTCAGTGCACACTGGCAATTACCCTGGTGTCGCTGTTGCCGGCTGCCTGGATGTTTTACATGATGCGCAAATTTGCCAGCACCCATTATCATCTGGCCGGCTGCTGCGCGCTGCTGTTCGCATTCAGCATCGGTGCGATATGGCTGAGGCTTTACGAGGTGAACAACTCGATCATGCACGTCATTGAGTGGCATTACCTGCCGATGATCGCTTTCGGCCTCGCCGGACTGTGGCTGGGAAAAAATGTATTGAAGTGGTGACAGCGCAGGCGCGCTTCGCAAACCCTTTGGGCTGATGCCGCCGTCAGAGATCGAGGAAACGGACCTGGTTGCGCCCGCTTTCCTTGGCCTGGTACATCACCATATCGGCCCGTTTGAGCAGGTCGGCCGGCCGGTATTTGTGATTGATGAACATCACCACCCCGATGCTTGCACTGCAGCGATATTTAATGGTCTTTTTCGCATCGCCATCCTGCTGCAGCACCAGCTTGTAAGGCTTGGCAAGAATGGCCCGGATCTTTTCGGCAACGATCCCGGTCTGGACAATGGAAGAATCTTTGTCGGTATCCAGTTCGGTCAGCATCACCACGAACTCATCGCCGCCGAAACGCGAAACCGTATCCATTTCGCGAACGCAGCAAATGATGCGATGTGACACTTCCTTCAGCAGCAAGTCGCCCGCGCTATGTCCATACTGGTCATTCAACGGCTTGAAATTATCCATATCCAGAAACATCAGCGCGGCATAGCGGCCGGAACGGTTGCTGGCCGCCATAGCCTGGTTCAACCGGTCATCAAACATGCGGCGATTGGGCAACTTGGTCAATGAATCGTAAAAGGCAAGGTTCCGGATCTGGTCTTCGGCCCTGATGCGCTCGGTGATATCGCGGGATACAACGACGACGCGCGACGGTCGCCCCATACTGTTTCTGATTACCCCGCCGCGTGATTCCATGTGACGGATACTGCCATCAGGCATCGCAAAGCGGTATTCAATGCGCAGTCCGATGCCGGTTTTTACGGTTTCCATGAATACCCGTTTTACATGCTCCCGGTCGTCGGGATGTATCTCGGCAAATGAATCCGTGCCCTTCATGGATTCGGTATCGCCAAACAACCGGGCATAGGAAGGGCTGTTGTAGAGCCGTTTTCCATCCAGATCAAGCACCGCAATGAAATCTTCGACATTCTCGGTAATCATGCGATAAAACTCTTCCTGTTCGCGCAACTCATCCTCGAAACGCTTGTTTTCGGAAATGTCGGTCAGCACCACGCGCGCTACAGTCGATTTGTTTTCTTTCGCAAGACGCAGGCTGTCCAGCCTTAGCTGGCAGCGCGTCTTGTCTTCACGCATGACGGCCAATTCGCAGGTCAACTTGTCATCTTGCTGCAGCACGCGAGTGAAATATTGCCCCCAGTGCGCGGTATCTTCCGGGGCAACGAAAGCGGAAAACTGCTTGTGCAGCAGTTGACTGCGTTCTATCCCGAGCAACATGGCCCCGGTCAGATTGATTTCGTCGATCAAGGCGTCCTTGTCAAGCGTGACATATCCGACAGGAGCCAAATCATAGAAATCGGTGTACCGGTCGCGCAATTCCTGCATCATGCGCTGGGCGCGCTGCAGTTCCTGGTATTGCATGCCGAGTTCGATCTGGCATACCTGGAGCTCATGAATGATTTCTTCGGTCGGGCGTGATGGAATATCTGCGGGTGCCAATTGTGCCAGATGCTTCTCGGCCGCGGCCCGAAGTGACCCGGCCAATTGCGCGTCTGCACCCTTATCAGGCAAATCGGAATCTGCTGATCTGTTGCCCATACCGCCCCCCTTTGCAACCGTGTCCAGTATGGCATAACGCGCCGGTTCCGCAATACTTTTCAGGTTATTGCCGGCAAACCGAATCCGGCTGTGGCGAGTCTCATGCTATAATTAATGTTGAATTTCATGCACTACAATTACCCGGACCGGCTATCCCGATCTGAGTGAATCGACTCCGGCCATTCTTGATTCGATTTAAAAGGTCTACACGAAATGTGCGGGCCTTTTTCATTTTCACGCACCTGGTTGCACCAACGAAAGCAGTCCAATGAACAACGCCACTGAAGAATCCAGCACCAGCGTATCAGCAGCGAGTTCTGACGCAATCGCGCGCGGTGGCGATATCGTGCGCGAGGTCAAACGCCGCCGCACCTTCGCGATCATTTCACACCCGGATGCGGGCAAGACCACGCTCACCGAAAAACTGCTGCTGTTCGGCGGCGCAATCCAGATGGCGGGCACGGTCAAGGCGCGCAAGAGCGGGCGCCATGCCACTTCCGACTGGCTGGAGATCGAAAAGCAGCGCGGCATATCGGTGGCCAGCTCGGTGATGCAGTTCACCTACGACGATTGCGTGATCAACCTGCTCGACACACCCGGCCACCAGGACTTCTCCGAGGATACCTATCGCGTGCTGACCGCGGTCGATGCGGCGGTGATGGTGGTGGACGCGGCCAAGGGCGTGGAAGCACAGACCATCAAGCTGCTGGAGGTGTGCCGATTGCGCAGCACGCCCATCATCACGTTCATCAACAAGATGGATCGAGAGGTGCGCGATCCGCTGGAAGTGCTGGACGAGATCGAGTCGGTGCTCAAAATCAAATGCGCGCCGGTCACCTGGCCGATCGGCATGGGCAAGCGCTTCCAGGGCGTATACCACCTGCTCAACGACGAAGTGCTGCGCTTCGTGCCGGGCGAGGCAAAAGCCGGGCAGGAAGTTGAGACCCTGCGGGGTTCACAGATCGACCAGCTCGCGCAAATATGCCCGAGCGAAATGCAGACCATGCGCGACGAGACCGAACTGGTCATGGGTGCGGGTGCATCGTTCGATTTGCAGGAATTTCTCAGTGGGCAGCAATCACCGGTATTCTTCGGCTCCGGCGTGAACAATTTCGGTGTGCGCGAAATACTGCGCGCGCTGGTGGACTGGGCGCCCGCGCCGTTGCCTCGCGAAACCGATGTGCGCATGGTGCAACCCACCGAACCCGCGTTTACCGGTTTCGTATTCAAGATCCAGGCCAACATGGACCCGAATCACCGCGACCGGATCGCGTTCCTGCGCGTGTGCTCCGGCCGCTATACCCCGGGCATGAAGGTCAAACACCGGCGCACCGGCAAGGAAATGAAACTGGCCAACGCGGTGACCTTCATGGCCAACGAACGCACCCGCATGGACGAGGCGTACGCGGGCGATATCATCGGCGTGCATAATCACGGCCAGCTGCAGATCGGCGATGTACTCACCGAAGGCGAGGCGTTCACCTTCAAAGGCATTCCCTATTTCGCGCCGGAACTATTCAGCCGCGCGCGGCTGCGCGACCCGATGAAAGCCAAGCAACTGCAAAAGGGTCTGCGCCAGCTCGGCGAAGAAGGTGCAGTGCAGGTGTTCGAGCCGCTGCAGGACACCAACCCGCTGATCGGCGCGGTGGGGCAGCTGCAATTCGAAGTGGTCGAGCACCGTCTGAAATCCGAATACGGCGTGGATGCGGTGTTCGAGCGCGCCGGTATCCATACTGCGCGCTGGGTGACCTGCGCGGATAAAAATCATCTCAACGAATTCGTGAAGGCCAACCAGGCTCGTCTGGCCAAAGACGTGGATGGCAACTATGCCTATCTCGCCGACACCGGCGTGAACCTGCGCCTGGCACAGGAACGCTGGCCGAAAATTCAATTCCATGCGACCCGCGAGCATGGCCAGCAGCTGATCTGATCGCTGATTCAAATCATAAGTGCGCGCGATAAAAGACTGTGAAATCGTCAGCCGACAACGGTCGGCTGAAAAAATATCCCTGTATCTGGTCACAGCCCATGTTTTTCAGCGATGCCAACTGCGCTGCAGTTTCGACACCTTCCGCCACCGTCGTCAAATCCAGCGCTTTCGCCATCGCGATTATCGTCCTTGCGATCGCCACGTCGTCGCTATTTTCAGGCATATCCTTGATGAATGCGCGGTCGATCTTCACACAATCGATGGGGAAGCGCTTGAGATAGGCAAGCGAGGAATGGCCGGTGCCAAAATCGTCCAGCGACAGGCGGATACCCCGGTTGCGGATTTTATCCAGCAAATCAATCACCCGCTCGGGATCCTCCATCACCATGCTTTCGGTGATTTCCAGCTCCAGCGAGCTTGCCGGCAACCCTGATTCAGCCAGCGCCCGATCAATTTCATCGGGAAGATTGTCCGAACGGAACTGTCTTGCGGAAAGGTTGACCGCCACCCGGATCGGGCGCAACCCGGCCTGTTGCCACTCTGCATTTTGCCGGCATGCCTCGCGCAGTACCCAGCGGCCGATCGCCACGATCATGCCGGTATCTTCGGCGACGGGGATAAATTCGACCGGGGAAATCATGCCCCACTCGGGATGTACCCAGCGCACCAGCGCTTCCATGCCGACCAGGCGCCCATTCGCCGTATCCACCTTCGGCTGGTAATACAAACGCAGCTCCCCATTATTCACCGCGTGTTGCAAATCGGTGATCATGCGCAAAGTCTTTGCGGCAGCACGCCCCATCGCCTCGTCATATATCGCGAAATCATTGCCGCCGGCGCGGCGCACCCGGTTGCATGCGGAAGCAGACTGCTGCACCTGTACTTCCGCCATGTTTGCCGCATCGCTGCCGGCGCCGCATTCCATCAACGCAGCCCCGATCGAAAGTGTCGAGAACAGCTCGCGCCGTTCAACGTGCAGCGGCTGGCGTGCAGTGCCGAGCAACTGGGCTGCACGCCGCTGCGCACCGGCCAGATCGCCGGGCCAGCACACCAGGACAAATGCATTTCCTCCAAAACGGTAAAGCGTCTCTTCGTTTTCGTTGATTCCGTCGCGCAAACGCAGGGCAACCTTGACCAGCCAGCGTTCGGTTTCAACTGCACCGAGGCTCTCAAAAATTTCCTGTTCGCGATCGGCTACGATCATCATCACCGTTCCCGCACGCTGCTGTGAAAACGCCGCACTCAGATCTTCGCGCAAGCGGTATTGATTGGGCAGCCCGCTGGCGGGATCGAAAAACGCCTGGTAGGCAAGCTTTTCCTCGGCCTGCCTGCGCGCGGTGACGTCCTTGATGTAAACATGGAACTCGGAAAAATCCGCCAGGTATGCCACGGTACATTCCAGTGTGAGCTTTCCATGTGCATATTCGAATTGTCTGCTTGCGGACTGGTTCAGACGGGCTTCATTCAGGTGTTGCTGCAAGTCGTCAGGCAACAACGCTCCCGAATCCGCAGGTGAGAGATTCAGCTTGGTGAGCAACTCTGCCGTTGCCGGGTTGGCATAGCGGACTGATCCCGAAGCGCCAATACGCAATACCGGATTGGGATTGCGCTCGGCGAACATCGCCAGCCTGCGGCGCTCGAGCCCCTCGCGAATGATGGCGACAACATAGTAACCAACGAAAAAGGCGACGCCGAAAATCAATATCGAAAAACCGATCACCCAGCGCACCATGGTTGCCACGCTGTTGCGGGAATCGGTCCCCAGCTTGTCCACCGCCTGCCGGTTGGCCATCGACATCGCTGCAAGCGTAGTTTCGATCTGCCGAACCTTGGGCTTGACCTGCGCCAGAATCGCGCGGGCCAGATCCCAATTCACGACCTTGCTGGAAAGTGTTGCCGACAATTCATCGGACAGCCCGTCAAGTGCCGCGAGCCGTGCGCGCAATTCCTTGACCTGTTCACGGGATTCCGAATCCTTGTCAAGTTGATCGACAATACGGTCAAGGCGTGCCGCATTCAGGGCACGCTGGGCCTTGAATGTTTCCCGTGTCGCGGTATAGGAGTAATACTCATAGAGCAGGCGTTCCTCGTCGGCAATAACGCCGCGCAACTCGCCGATCCGCTGTGACAGCGGAAGTTTCTCTGCGATAAACATCCGGTTCACGTCCTGCACCGAGTCACCAAGAGTGACAATACGGACCGACACCGCCACGCCAACCGTCAACACAAGGAGAAAAGCCCACCATATCCTGCGTTGAAGCATTACAAATCCGTTCTGTGTGTCAATAATGTTGTGCCATGCGAAACCATATTATAGTTGCGCGGAATGCTCCTGGCACATTTACATCTTTTTGACGGGAACGTGCTTTCCCCCCTCCGGTTCCAGACTGCCTCCAACCTTCAGACACGTACCCAGGGGAACGGGTATGAAATCGTTGGGATCATTATCGACCTTGGAATGTCCGGCGCATGAGTGCATCTTTGGATTGCTGTTACATGCATTTTGGCCCGCCTTGGCAATACCGAAACACTTTTCCTGATTGGCAGCGGCGTAGGCGGAACTTGTAGCTGCCGAAATCCCAAACACAAGCAGGCTGGTGATGGCGGTTGTAACAATGGAGTGTTGGAATTTCATATCAGGGCTCCTGTAAAATTTGGCAACTTAAGCTTTAATTTCCCATATCAACGAGGACATAACTTTACCATTGCCGCCCAAGATAATGTTCAACGTACGGAAATCCAATTCCTATACTGATTTCCTCAACCGATTTTCCAGCCAGGCGTCAATCGACCAGCGTCCGCGACTCAGTATCAACAACACGGCCAGCATGGTTCCCCAGGCAAAATGCTGAAACAGGCCTGCCTCGCTCAAGCCGGAATAGTAGGAATACGCTGCCACCATATTGAGGATGAACAGGCCCGCCGCAGCAAAGCGGCCGAACAGGCCCAGCACCAGCAGTACCGACAAACCGAGCTCACCGGCAGTCGCCAGATATGCGGCCACCTCCGGAGGAAGCAGTGGTACTGAATACACATCGCTAAACAGGTACAGCGTGCTGTCCCAGGTTAGTATCTTGGTCCAGCCGGATTTGAAGAAAACATCTGCCACATAAAGTCGCAGGCCCAGATCCATCAGCGGTGCCAGGTATTCCGGCAGATGCGATGCGGAATAATATAGCCGGATAATGCGTTTCAACAGATTCATGCTTTCTCCCCAAAATTTATATCGGTCAGCACAGCTTGCGCCACCAGATTCAACAACACAGCCTGCAAATCAAAGTCCGGGTGTTGTTCCAGCGTGGCGGCAGTGGCCTCTCCCAGCGTGGTTCCTGCTTGTATGGCGTGCAGCCAGTCGGCATTTGCCGCCGATAATTCGTCGACGATGACAACATCATCCCTGCGGCTGACCAGGGCAATGTTTGCACCACTGTCCAGATCAATCTGGAAATCGTCCGCCGCGTCGGGCTGGTGGGCATGCCAGATGGCAACAACCGGATAATTTGAACGCACCAGATGGCAGGACGGATGGGTGCGCAGGATCAAGTCGGAATATTGTTCGGGTGGTATCTGCGCCAGCTTGGCGATGTCCAACATGGGCGCATCCCCGGCAAAATAGGCGCGGTGACAGGCCCATTCCAGTGCCGCCATATCCGGCAGGTAAGGCAGGGTTCCGGCGGGCTCGAAGAACGCGACAAAATCCGCCATCTCCGCGCCGTAGTGATGCAGGTTGCCGCTGCGCGATGGGTACTGTGCAATAAAGTGCCGTGTCAGGTAACGGAAGAAATCCGTCCCGACCAGCTGTGCTATCACCGGATAGGCGCCCGCCAGCGTGTCGTGCAGATTGCCGCGATAATTGTTGCGGTAAACCTCGATGGCAGTGCTGATGGAATATTGCGGATAGGCCGTTTCGATCTGCACCGGCGGCGCATCGCCGCGCACAATCACGCCGGCGAAATGTGACAAATCATCACTCAGCGCAGGCATGGCATTCCTCCAGATACTGCTGCGCTTTTGCCGCTTCGCCCATCAGTACGGCAAGTGCCGGAATGTCGCTGTCCCATTCGATCAGCGTGGGGCGCGGACCGATGTGCTGCAGGGCAAACTGGTACAGCTTCCAGACATCGGAATGGACCGGATGGTCGTGGGTGTCGACCAGACAACCGTCCCGGGTGCTGAACCCGGCCAGGTGGTATTCCTTCACCGCGTCGGCCGGGATGGTCGTGATGAATGCCTCGGCATCCACGCCGAGATTGCGTGCATTGACGTACAAATTTTCCACATCGAACAAAATTCCGCAGCCGGTGCGCCGGGTCAGCTCGGCCAGAAATTCGCCCTCGTTCATTTCACTTTGCGTAAACGACAAATAGCTGGAAAGATTTTCCACCAGCAGCTGGCGGCCGAGCTCCTCCTGCACCTGATCAACACGGCCGATCACGTTCGACAATGCCGCCTGCGTGTAGGGAAACGGCAACAGATCGTTGATCACCACCCGCTTGCCGCTGGTGTTGTCCGTTGCGCTATTCCAGCACAGATGTTCGGATACGGCAGCGGGCTGGACTGCATCGCACAGACGGCGCAAGGCGACCAGATGTTCCCGGTCCAGCGGTGTGGCGGAAGCCAGTCCCATGCCGACGCCATGCAGGCTCACCGGGTAATGTTCGCGCACCATGTTCAGGGTGCGCAGTGGCGCGCCGCCCCCGAAAAAATTCTCGCTATGAACTTCAATCCAGCCCAGCTTGGGTAAGCTATTCAGTACCTCATGGTAATGGGGCGCCCGCAAGCCTATCCCTGCGCTGCAAGGCAAAGTAAGATTTGCGGACGTTTCCATTACATCTTCTTCATCGTGCCGCTGTCCATCAGATGGCCACCGGCGATCTTGGCGCAGGTGCCTTTGGGTACGGCAACAAAGTCCATCGGGTCGTTGTTTTTGGTGGCCTGGCCGGCACAGGAATGCGCGCTCTTGTTGCTCGAGCAATCATTCATGCCCGCCTTGGCGATGCCAAAGCATTTTTCCATGGCCATCTTTTTTTCGGCAGCGTTCGCGTTTACGCTGGCCAGTCCGAGCACCAGCAACGTGCCCATTGCGGCGGAAATAATTTGACTGCTTTTCATTGTAATATCCCTTTCATTGATTGATTGATAGTAGCTTGCCCCGACCCCAGGCCTTAGCTAGTCGAATTTTCTTGCAGCAACATGCACGGATTCAAGTTCACCGGACCCGATAACATCCTGGCCTTGCATCCATGCATCGGTGTATTCGCACAGGTTTAAAAAAAGGTTACATCAGGATTTCAAGTGCATGCTTGCCAGGTAACACACGCTACGAAAAGTTTGCCTGCCTTTGCGCGGACCAACAGACAGTCCGAACAAATTGACAGGCGATAAAAAAAGGCTCGCATTTCTGCAAGCCTTTGTTTTGTATTAAACCCTCGCGGGCTGCCTATCGTCGATGTCAGGGACATCCTTCCACAAAGCCGGTATTCCTTACTCGATTTCCGACTATTTGTTTCTGCAGGCGTATTTCCACAGAGCTTCGCCAATGCTTTCCGGCACAATGGACTCCCATACGCTCGTTACATAGGGGCTCGGAATTATTTCGCCCTTCCCCATATGCTCAGGGTAAGCGGCATAAGAGAGCATTCTTAATTTCTTTTTCCCGCAATCGAATTCATCTCGAACCTTCCAGGATTTTTTTATATCGCCCTTGGAGCTTGAGAAGAATGCACTAATTTTGCCCCCCACTTCCTTCGACAAACCTGATTGATGATCCACCAGCACACTCATGCTCACCAGGTTTCCATTCTTTTGGATAGTGTCAGGATCGACATAGGCGGTTTGAATTTCAGGCGATTGTTGGGAATGAATTACAGTAGCCAGTACCCACTCTGCCATCGCACTACTGCTCACCATTGATAGCAACAACATCAAAATTAATTTTCGCATTGCAGTCTTATCAGGGGATAGATATGTATGCTGCCCATCAGCAATCGTTGCCAAGCCCGGCTTGGAAACCAAGGCGAACATGGCGATCGTTATGCAAAATGTCAGACTCTAATCATGTGTCAAAAGAAAATATAACGTAAAAATAAACACCGCGGCAACCAGTGCGACCATAACCTTCATAACTTTTTCAGTCTTCCTTTTGTGAAGAGCAAAAAGTTCTTCATCACTAAATCTCTTGCTCAATTTAGCCTCGCATTAACCATCTCAACGGGGGGTTTTTCAATCAACAAGAAGATTCGGCTAGGTTTTTGAACCTTTCGAAATGCCGGAGGCAGCCGCACCCGCTCCACCAAGATGAATTTGGCCTATGTCTTTGTTCGACATTTTCTTTGCCATGGACAGCATGGTGACGCCGAGGCCCACAAATATCAGGCCAAGACCAAAGGCGAATGTCAGCGGGATGCCAATAATGATCAGAATCCACGCCCGGACTTTCAAAGATGTGACTGCTCTGGGCGTTCCTTTTTGCATGTGATTGACTACTTCTTCAGACACTTGATTCCCCTAAAAAAAATCACTCAATAAGAGCGATGGTTACTTTAGCCCGTAATTTGGCGTTTGGTTGGTATCACGCTGGCCAAAATCCCGCACTGAGCCACGCAAATTAGTGAACCGGGTTTCGGCCCTTGTATCAGGATGCCTTTCATACTCGCCAACTATGGTTTCATTGTGCAGGAAATTTCCTTGGCATGCGTGTTCAACCTGAAGGTCTGATATAGCTGCCGTTTGCAGTGCGCAACATACCTACTCCTGCATTAACTGCATAATCTGTTTTTCCACCTCAGGGTGATCAAACTCACGCCCGCCAATTGCACGAAAACGTATATTACCTTTTTTGTCGATGAGATATGTAGTCGGTAATCCCTGCACACTATAAGCACGAGCCACATTACTGTCTTTGTCAAACAGAATGGTGAATGTCGGGGCAACTTCAAGCTCGGCCGTGTAAGTAAATACTTGGTCACTGCCTTCCATCTGGTTAAGGGCAAGCACGACAAATTTTTTGCCCTTGAACTTTTGGTTCAAACGTTCCAAGGAAGGCATTTCTCTTCGGCAAGGCGGGCACCATGTGGCCCAGAAATTGAGCAATACGACCTTTCCTCGATAGTCTTTCAGGCTGAATTTTTTTGCATCTATATCTTCAAGTGTAAAGTCCGGCGCCGGGATTGGTTTTGATAAGGCTGTTAACGTATAACCCAGCTTGGGTTGTTGATGTTCGGCGGCCTGTGCTGAATTTATCGGCAAGCAACATAACAACATCGTCAAAAATCTAACTGGCATAAATGTAGGTATGGTCATAACAGGTTTTGTCACTGTGTGGTCAGGGTTGCTGAAAGGCTGGAGGGTGCGCAGCTCATGTTCTCAATTTTTCCCTGGTGCTTCTTTCCGTCAAGCGTCCAGGTGTAAACAAGGTCAAATTTTTCATTTCTGCCAATTTTTATGGTGGTAAAACCCTGCTGCCAGTCACCGATCCCAAAGTCACCACTTCCGGGCAGTAATGTCCAGGCAAAGGTGATGCCCGCTTTGTGCCATTCTTCGAGCCACTGGGCTTTGGTTTTGACAGGATATGCTTTACCGCTTTTATCGATATAGCGCCAGTCCGAAACCCGATAACTTAATTGCTGCTGTGAAGTGTTCTGGATAATAGTGCCGAAATCACAGTAACCGGCGATTCGTTCGACCTCATCAGCAGGCAAGCCGTGCTTGTCATATACGGCACGAACAAAGTCAGGAAGCAGTTGAATAAGTTCGATGCTAAAGCCATCATCCTTTGATGTCCATGTCAGCAGTCCGCTAACGTTATTTTTCTGGACGGTCACTTCTGCTGCCTGAACCTGTGTGTGAAACACGCTCAGGCAGATAACTATCAATAGCTGATAGTTGACTAATTTTGTCTGCATGAATTATTGGCGTCCATTAAAGCATCACTAGCTTTTTGCATATTTCTGTCGCTCATATTATCCATTTAATCGTTTAAAAGCTGCAATTTATGAAATGGCAGAGTTTAGCCGACAGCGTTCGGTCAGGTTTGATTTACCTGAAAGCGGAAGCTCATCAACAAAATCCATGGTTTTCAGCTCCCCAGTAAAGCCCTAATCCTAACCGCATTGAATCAGATTGTGGCGGGGAGGTTGTTTCGTTGTCACCATTTAGTCACAGTCAAAACAAAGCGGCCTAAGGAGTTAATCTTAAGCAGTTGTTTATGTTGCCCTCGCAGACTTGAACCGCGGACCAAAGGATTACTTGAGACTGGATGAGAATGTGTTCTGGCGGAGGCTGTGAGATTCGAACTCACGGAACATTTCTGTTCGGCAGTTTTCAAGACTGCTGGTTTAAACCACTCACCCAAACCTCCAAGGGCCGCCATGATACCTGAACTTACTCCTCACATAAACCGGCCACATTCACACAAAACAAACCAAAGTCAAAACCTAATGCTGGCTTTGCAGAGAATGATGAAATAACGGTCAGCGGAAGATTGAACATATGGCGATGACCAGCAGACAGCACATGCGGGCTAGTACCAAAACCGCCCTTTTCCGCTTACTTCAAGAATATAATTATCAAAATTGATTCAGATCATCACTGTAATCATCAACAAACTCCATGTCAGAAACGTCGGCTTTCGGGCAGCAGTCGGCACAGCACCGTTTCATGTGCAATCAGGTTGCGGTAACTGGCAATCCCTTGTTTTGATAACTTGTACTGTTCGAATGCCTCGGCCAGTGTGATCCGCTGTTTCCTGCCTTGATACTGCTGCGAATGCAGCTCTGCCTTCCACGCGATCTCCATGGACTCGGCGATTTTCTTACTGGTTGTTCTGGATGACCGAATGTAGGTCTGGCCATTGACCTGGAAGTTTATGTACCAGTTTTTACTGTTCCCGCGCTTGACTACTGACATGGCGTTTCCGATACGGTTATTTGATGCGGAGACCATCATCAATTCCAGCATCAAAGGCAACGGCAACAACTAAAGGGGCTTGAACTATCAAGAAGAAAACCCATCTTATGCGTAATTCTTTAACTGGAACTTGCCGAATAAAATGGAAAAGATTCTGGAATACCTGAACAAGCACGGTGAAAGCCTCGACACCGAAATATCGGTCGCTACTCGCATACCACTAAACAATGTGCATCAGCATCTAACTGACCTCGCGGCAAAGAAAGAAGTCATGACCTATCATGCAATTCGGTATGTGGACTGCATAAAATCCGACGTATTGCTTTGCCGTTTGGTGAGGAAGGGGCCAGCAATTGAGTCCGGTAAAAAGTCAAAGTCGCATGCGCTCAATTAAGAAACTGCGGAATAGCAGGCGGGCCAAAGGATTTTCTACGCCAAAAACTGATGCAGATTTTGATGTCAGTCTTGATGCCGCATGAATAGTGGAACCATTGGTTTATGACAAATAAAAAAGCACTCACATTTCTGTAAGTGCTTGATTATATGGTGGGCCCTCGCGGACTTGAACCGCGGACCAAAGGATTATGAGTCCTCTGCTCTAACCAACTGAGCTAAGGGCCCGAAAAGAATCAGCTGTTGCCAGCCTAATTTTCGCTGTCCAAAAAGCTCTTCAACTTTTCGGAACGCGACGGATGACGAAGCTTGCGCAACGCCTTTGCTTCGATCTGGCGAATACGTTCGCGGGTGACGTCAAATTGCTTGCCCACCTCTTCCAGTGTATGGTCCGTATTCATTTCGATACCGAAGCGCATCCGCAATACCTTGGCCTCCCGTTGTGTCAGGCTGTCCAGAATATCGGAGGTTGCGCCGCGCAGGCTATCGTAAATCGCCGCATCGATAGGTACCGCGGTATGCGAATCTTCGATGAAATCGCCCAGGTGCGAATCATCATCATCGCCCACCGGAGTTTCCATCGAGATCGGTTCTTTGGCGATCTTGAATATCTTTCGAATCTTGTCTTCCGGCATTTCCATCTTCAATACCAGGGTCGCCACGTCCGGTTCCTGACCAGTCTCCTGCATGATTTGCCGCGAAATGCGGTTCATCTTGTTGATGGTTTCGATCATGTGCACCGGAATACGGATGGTGCGCGCCTGGTCGGCTATGGAGCGGGTGATCGCCTGGCGTATCCACCAGGTTGCATAGGTCGAAAATTTATAGCCGCGACGGTATTCGAACTTGTCCACCGCTTTCATCAGGCCGATGTTTCCTTCCTGGATCAAGTCGAGAAATTGCAGTCCGCGATTGGTGTATTTCTTTGCGATCGAAATCACAAGGCGCAGGTTGGCCTCGATCATGTCGCGTTTGGCACGGCGTGCCTTGGCTTCGCCATTGGTCATCTGCCGGTTGATTTCTTTCAGGTCGCGAATCGGAATACCAACGCGCTGCTGCAATTCCAGCAGATGGTTTTGCTGCTCCACGATGGAATGCCGGTAGCGTTCGATCGTTTCGCTATAGGGCTTTTTCGTCTTGAGTTCGTGATCCAGCCATTGCAGGTTATCTTCGTTCCCGGGAAAGGTCTTGATAAAATGTGTGCGCGGCATCTTGCCTTTGGTCACGCACATATCCTGGATAACACGCTCGCTGCGGCGCACTTCCTCTACCAAACCGCGCATGGTATCGCACAACGCATCCACCTGTTTCGCGGTAAAGCGGAACTTCATCAATTCATCGGAAATACCCATCTGTAACTTGTCGTACTGCTTGCTGCGGTAACCATATTTGTCGTATGCCTTGCCCAGCTTGGTGAAATAGTCCGAAATTAGGGCAAAACGTTCCAGCGCATCCGCCTTCAATTGGGCAAGATTGGCGGCGGCGGCGGCCGCCGCGGCTTCCTCATCCTCTTCTTCGTCGCTGTCATGGTCATTGTCAGCACTACCGGTATCTTCAACTTCGTCATCGCCGTTGTCGGTGATGACGGCTTCATCTTCAACATCCACGAAACCATCGATCAGTTCGTCGATGCGCATCTGATCTGCCTTGATCTTGGCCGCAATTGCCAGGATTTCAGCTATGGTCGCCGGACATGCGGAAATGGCCTGAATCATGTGCTTCAGACCTTCTTCGATACGCTTGGCGATTTCGATTTCTTTTTCGCGGGTAAGCAATCCTACCGTGCCCATTTCGCGCATATACATGCGCACCGGGTCAGTGGTGCGCCCGAATTCAGAGTCGACCGTTGAAAGGGCGGCTTCGGCCTCTTCCACCGCATCCTCATCCGCCACCGCGGGTGCAGAATCTGTCATGATCAGCGTTTCGGCATCCGGTGCCACATCGCAGACAGAGACGCCCATCTCGTTGATCATGGTGACGATGCCCTCGATTTGCTCGACCTCGAGCATATCCGGCAAGTGGTCATTAATTTCCGCGTAGGTCAAATAACCGCGTTCCTTGCCCAGAACGATCAAAGCTTTCAGGCGAGTGCGCCTTGCCTCGATATCCTGAAGCTGATCAATCACAGGTTGTTCAACAACGACCTTTTCTTTCTTGACCGGCTTTTTCTTGTCTTTTAGCTTTGTCATATTCATATTCCTAAAATTGCGTAAGACCCTGCTTCATTCAATTGCATTGAGGCCCTGCTTCATTCAATTGCATTGAGGCCATTAAATGCCGCAGAAAAGCGGCGGATTATACCTGATAGCGTCAATTTTTCCTAACCTGGCCGGATGGTTAGCTTTGTATATCCAACCGACTAGTAGCTCCCGCTGGGGGGTTAGACTCTTTGCTGTAACAGCCGGTATTGCTCGCGTTCCGGGGCCGTCAGATTGGCCAGGCCTTTGGCTTCCAGCAATTGGCGTTGCCGGCGGCGTTGCCCCTCGTTAAATCTGCTGATCAGCCCGGAAAACTCGGCAGCCACATCAAAATTCTCACCCCAGCTCAGCATATCCGCCTCTGCTGCGGCCAGTATCTTTTCGTGGACTGTGCCCTGAAAAAGTTGCGTGAGGATAGGACCATTCAGTGTGAAATCAGTTTCCCGCAATACCATCAGCACAGCCAGAACCGCTTCGGCATCGGCACCCAGATCATGCCACTCTTCAGGAATTTGCAGCCCCAGCTCCGGTTGTGCAATCAGGCATTGCAACAGCAAGCGGTGTGCGGAGGGCGGGGTGCGTCCGGCTTTTTGGAAAGCGATACGCGGACTGCGCACAACCGGTTTGATCTCATACAATGCCTCCAATTCGGCCTGGCTGACGCCCGAAAGCGCGGCAACTTCCTTGCGCAGCAGCAACGCCGTGGCCGGTGCAACGATCGCGCTCAGCAACGGCTTGGCGCGTTGCAATAACTGGTTGCGGCCTTCCTGGGTAGCCAAATCCAGCCCCGCGCTGACTTCACGCAACAGGTAGGACGACAACGGCATGGCTTCCTGCACGCACTGCTCAAAAGCATCCTTGCCGAATTCCCGAATAAAACTGTCCGGGTCATGTTCGGCTGGCAAGAACAGGAAACTGATGCGTTTGCCGTCCTGCAAAAAAGGCAGCGCATTTTCCAGCGCGCGCCAGGCCGCCTTCTGCCCCGCCTTGTCACCGTCGAAACAGAATATGATGAGTTCGGTGAGACGCAACAATTTCTGCACATGATAGGGGGTGGTTGCCGTACCCAGCGTCGCGACGACATATTCAACGCCGTGTTGTGCCAGTGCCACCACGTCCATGTAGCCTTCCACCACCAGCACCCGTTGACCGGCACGTATGGCTTTTTGTGCCTGGTACAGGCCATACAGCTCGCGGCCTTTTTCGAACAATGGCGTTTCCGGCGAGTTCAGGTACTTGGGCTCGCCTTTGTCCAGCACGCGACCGCCAAAACCGATGACCTGTGCACGTACATTGATGATCGGGAACATAATGCGGTCGCGAAAACGGTCATAACGCTTGCCTGCGCCATGACCGCGCGTAGCGCGAGCGTCTGGCGGCGTCCCCCTTGCGGGGGCTTCGTCTTCCTTATCAATCACCAGTCCGGTTTCGCTTAGCGTTTCATCCTGATAACCAGGAAACGCGGCGGCAAGATTCTGCCAGCCTTCCGGCGCGTAGCCGATGCCGAACCTGGCCGCGACCTCGCCGCTCAGGCCGCGCTGCTTGAGATAGTCGATCGCACGCTGATTTTGTTTGAGTTGCTCGCGGTAATAACGGGTGGCGGTTTGCATCACCTCATACAAATCCGGCGCAACTTTCTGGTATGCCTCACCCGCTGCCTGCCGTTCATGCGGAACTTCCAAACCCACGCCGCGCGCCAGTTCCTCGATCGCATCGACATAGCCGAGTCCGGCGTGTTCCATGACAAAACCAATTGCCGTGCCGTGCGCGCCGCAGCCAAAACAGTGATAAAACTGCTTGGTCTGGCTGACGGTAAAGGAAGGGGATTTTTCGTTGTGGAAAGGACAGCAAGCGACATAATTCGCGCCGGCTTTCTTGAGCGGGACATAGCGCTCGACCACGTCCACGATGTCGAGACGATTAAGCAGATCCTGAATAAAGTTTTTTGGAATCATGCCAGCACCGCCCTCTCATCAAGTTCGACACCCCTCATCCTTGGGAATCAAGATACAGGGATATCGCGCAGCGTGGTTTAACCGGAGATTATCTTGCCAGAAACTAATTTGTCAGCCGCGCCTTTATCAGTGCAGAAACCTTGCCCATATCGGCGCGTCCGGCCAACTTGGGTTTGAGCATACCCATCACCTTGCCCATGTCTTGCTGGCTGGCCGCAGCGGTCGCGGCAATCGCCTCGGCAATAGCCGTAGCAATTTCCGCTTCGCTGAGCTGTTGCGGCATGTAGGTGGCCAACACGCTCATTTCAAATTTTTCGACATCCGCCAGATCCTGGCGCCCCGCCGCTTCATATTGACTGATGGAATCGCGCCGCTGCTTGTTCATCTTTTCGATGATGGCGACCACGTCCGCATCCGACAATTCAATGCGCTCATCGACCTCGCGCTGCTTCATCGCGGCGAGCAATAGACGGATAGCACCGAGCCGCGCCGTTTCCTTGGCACGCATCGCGGTTTTCATGTCTTCAGTAATTTGCTGCTTGAGACTCATATCAAAACCGACCACAACGCCGGGGCGGGCGCAGCGGGTCAATCAATAGAGTTTGGGAGGAAGAACCTGGCTCATCAGGCGCTTGTAATGGCGCTTCACAGCAGCAGCCAGCTTGCGCTTACGCTCAGCAGTCGGCTTCTCGTAAAACTCGCGGGCACGCAAATCGGTCAGCAGACCGGTCTTTTCCACGGAACGCTTGAAACGACGCATTGCCACTTCGAACGGCTCATTCTCTTTAACACGTACTGTTGTCATGTACAAACCACCTTCTACAAAAAAATCGAGGGCGCGATTCTAGCAAAAGACCTCTCCTGCTACAACCACAATCTACAGAACCGTGATTCGGGCGAATTTCCGTTTTCCGACCTGCGCCACGACGACTTTCCCGGCCTCGACCAGCACGGCCTTATCGTTGACGCGCTCGCCGTCCAGCTTGACCGCGCCTTGCTGGATCATGCGCATCGCTTCGGAGGTTCCGTCCACCAGGCCTGCCAGTTTGAGCAATTGCGGCACCACGATACTTCCGCCAGGCGCGGAAACGCTGACTTCCGGCATGTCATCCGGCAACACGCCCTGACGGAAGCGCGCTTCGAATTCCGCCAGGGCGGCTTCTGCGGCCTGCCGATTGTGGAAACGCGCCACGATCTCCTGTGCCAGCAACACCTTGATGTCGCGCGGATTGCGCCCGGCAGCCACTTCGGTGTGCCAACCGGCGATCTCATCCAGATTGCGGAACGACAGCAACTCCAGGTACTTCCACATCAACGTATCTGAAATCGACATCAGCTTGCCGAACATGTCCTGCGGCGCATCGGTGATGCCGATGTAATTACCCATCGACTTGGACATTTTGTTCACCCCGTCAAGCCCTTCCAGCAAAGGCATGGTGAGCACACACTGCGATGGTTGCCCATAATGCTTCTGCAACTCCCGTCCCATCAGCAGGTTAAATTTCTGGTCCGTGCCGCCCAGTTCGATATCCGCCTTGAGCGCGACGGAGTCATAGCCCTGCACCAGCGGATAGATGAATTCGTGTATCGCGATGGGCTGGTTGCCCTTGTAGCGCTTGGAAAAATCATCGCGCTCCAGCATCTGCGCGACGGTGTGCGTGGCTGCCAGCTTGATCAGATCGACCGCACTGAATTTGTCCATCCAGGCTGAATTGAACACGATCTCGGTCTTTTCCAGGTCCAGCACCTTGAATACCTGGTCGCGATAGGACTGGGCATTTTCCAACACCTGGTCGCGAGACAACGGTGGGCGGGTGGCATTTTTACCGCTGGGATCGCCTATCATGCCGGTAAAGTCGCCGATCAAAAACAGCGCGTGATGGCCGAGGTCCTGCAACTGGCGCATCTTGTTGAGCAGCACGGTATGGCCGAGATGCAGATCCGGCGCGGTGGGATCAAAGCCCGCCTTGATGCGCAACGGGCGTCCCAGCGCGAGCTTCTGCTTCAATTCGTCTTCAAGCAGCAACTCGTGTGCGCCGCGCTTGATTTGCGCTAGGGTGTGTGACATTTCAGTTGATTTCATTTCTGGCTTGGTCGTTTCACTTATAAGTTCATCATCAAATCGCATCAAGGGAATGTCCATAAAACCGGGCAGTTATGTTCTCCAACCATACATCGCCCTTATTTTGCCATCCATCAGCCCGGTTTTGAGGTGGCTCCCCTTTCTGTTAAAGTCCGCACGGTCATCAACGCAACACGTTGCATGAACAACGAAAAGCAACCCGGAACGGCCCGAATGTTAACCCAAAACCCGTACAGCCAAGGACGCAAAATGACAGAAGGCAAAAAAAAGCTGCGCTGGTTCGTCGCACTATCGGCACTTCCATTACTTGGGGTGGTTACCGCTTTCGGCCTGGTTCCGCAAAGCGATTTTGATTTGGCTTCGAACAAAGTCGACATCGAAAATGTTGCATTGCCCAAAGTCGCCGCTGACAAAACTGTTGCCGACTACTGGCGCAACGAACGCGTGCAACGCGGTGACACAGTGGATGAGCTGTTGCGCCGCCTGAGCATTGAAGATCCGGCCGCCGGTGATTATCTGCGCAAATCTGCCGATACCGCATCTTTCCGAAAATTGCCGGTCGGCACTGAAGTACAGGCCGAAACTACCGCCGTCGGGGAGCTGATTGCATTGCGCTATCCCGACACCGATAGTGCGCAGATATTGATAAATAAACAGCGGGGCGAATTCCAGACCACAACATTGCCCGCACAGATGGAGACGCGCTTGTTTGTGCGCACCGGCGAAATCAAAACCAACTTGTATGCCGCCACCGATGCAGCTGGCCTGCCTGATGCGGCAGCCAACCAATTGAGCGATCTTTTTAGCGGCGATATCGATTTCCATCATGATCTGCGCAAAGGTGACCGATTCACCGTGGTTTATGAAATGACTTACAGCAACGGCGCATTGCTGTACATGGGCCGCATACAGGCTGCCGAATTCATCAATCAGGGCCGTACGTACCGCGCTTTGTATTTCCAGAAAGATGCGCAGCACGGCGATTATTTCACCCCGGAAGGCAAGAGCGTGCATAAAGCCTTTCTGCGTTCACCCATCGCGTACTCGCGGGTGAGTTCAAGCTTTACCCTCTCCAGATTCCATCCGATACTAAAAAAATGGCGCTCCCACAAGGGCACCGATTTCGCCGCGGCCATGGGCACCAGGGTCAAAGTCACCGCAGACGGGATCGTTGCCGTGGTCGGAAAACAGCACGGCTACGGCAACGTCATCATGGTTAATCATCAGGGCCGCTACACCACGGTCTACGGGCACTTGTCGCGCTTCGCCAAGGGCCTGCGCAAGGGTCAGCATGTATCTCAGGGTGAGGTGATCGGTTACGTCGGCATGACCGGATTGGCGACCGGGCCGCATTTGCATTATGAGTTCAGGGTAAATGGCCAGCAAAAAGACTCGCAACGCGTTGCCTTGCCCGATGCAAAACCCATCGATAGTGCCGATCTCGCCGCGTTTCAGCCCGTGGCAAACGGCCTGGTTGCGCGCCTGGACCTGCTGCGCAATACCAATCTCGCGCAACTGGACTAACTTGCAAGTGTCACCGCCTGAGCTATATATTGGGTTGATGTCCGGGACCAGTCTGGACGGTATCGATGCCGTCCTGGTAGATTTGGGCCAGTCCAAACCCCGGCAACTCGCCAAACACTATCTTCCTTATGACGACGCGCTGAAAAATTCCTTGCTTGCGTTGCACCTGCCGGGGCATAACGAGTTGCATCAGGCACAAGTCGTTGGCAATCAGCTGGCACGCATGTATGCCGCAGCGGTTGCTCCTTTGCTGGTTGAAGCCAAATCATCGAAGCAGGAAGTCAAAGCGATCGGCTGCCACGGCCAAACCATCCGCCACTGTCCCGAGCAAGGCTACTCATTGCAGATCGGTAACGCCGCACTGCTCGCCGAACTGACCGGCATCACCGTGGTCGGCGATTTTCGCAGTCGCGACATCGCCGCAGGCGGGCAAGGCGCGCCGCTGGTTCCGGCATTTCACGATCATGTGCTGCGCCATCCAGGCATCCATCGCGTCATCGTCAACATCGGCGGAATCAGCAACCTGACCGACCTCGCTCCGGGCAAGCCAACCACAGGTTTCGACTGCGGCCCCGGCAACCTGTTGATGGATGCCTGGTGCAGCCGGCATTTGGGCAAGCCCTATGACAACAACGGGGCATGGGCGGCGTCCGGCAAAGTGCTGCCTGCTCTGCTTGAACAATTGCTCGCCGAAACCTACTTCTCTCTGCCGCCACCCAAAAGCAGCGGGCGTGATCTGTTCAACACCGATTGGCTGCAAAATAAACTGCAAGGCAATGAAACCCCGGCAAACGTGCAGGCCACCCTGATGGAGTTGACCTGCCGCAGCATCACGCTGGCCATCAAGACTTATTGTCCGGGTGCCACAGAAGTTTATCTGTGCGGCGGCGGCGCGCACAACCAGACGATGCATAACCGTCTGGCTGCCTTGTTGCCCGGCTGCAGTGTGAAAACAACCGATACACTCGGGGTGGACGGTGATTATCTTGAAGCCATCGCCTTCGCCTGGTTGGCGCATCAAGCCCTGCACGGCAAGCCGGCCAACCTGCCGCAGGTCACCGGTGCGAAACATCCGTGCATACTCGGTGCGATCTATCGCAACCCGCAGGGCATCTTGTGAACACCGTGAAGTCAAGTTTCCGCATTTCCCGCTCCAGCGACTCTGGGCGGTAGAACGCTTACAATTTCTTGCTTACCTTGATGATGCTTTGATCTTCCTCGCTGGTTTTGGTGGCAAAGCCGAGGCGTGTCATGAGTTTGATCATGTTGTGATTGTTGCTCAACACCTCGCCCTCTATCGAACTCAACCCTTTTTCACGGGCGGCCTCCATCAGCGAAACCATGAGTTTTTGCCCCAACCCTTTACCCTGCAAGTTGTCTGCCACTACCAGCGCGAATTCACAGGTATCCCCGTCCGGATTGATGGCAAACCGCGCAACGCCGATCTCGATTTCCTTCTCGCGCTCAACAGTCACCGCGATCAGCGCCATCTCAGTGCTGTAATCAATCTGTGTAAAGCGCACCAACATGGTTTCGGTGAGTTCCTGCATGCTGTTCATGAAGCGGAAGTATTTCGACTCTTCCGACAAACCGCGCACGAATGTCTGCACCAGTTCCGCATCTTCCGGACGGATCGGGCGGATGGTGATGTCGGTGCCGTCGGCGAGCTGCCACTGGCTAACCAGCTGGGTGGGGTACGGGTAGACGGCCATGTGCGCGTAGCGATCGGCACTCGGCTGGCGGTATTCCAGCACCACGCGCGCATCGGCGGCCAGCGCACCGTTCTCGTCCAGGATCAGCGGGTTGATATCCATTTCCTTGAGCAAAGGAAGTTCGCAGGCCATTTCCGACACGCGCAACAACACGTCTTCCAGTGCATCCATGTTGGCCGGGGCCATGTTGCGGAATGCGCCCAGCATTTTGGCGACGCGGGTTCCCTGGATCAATTCTCTCACCAGAAAGCGGTTCAGCGGCGGCAGGGAAACCGCACGATCGCCCATTATTTCGACAGTCGTTCCACCCGCGCCGAACGTGATCACCGGACCGAATACCGGATCGCTGGTCAAGCCTATCATCAACTCGCGGCCGTTCGGTTTGACGATCATCGGCTCGATGGAAACGCCATCCATGCGGGCCTCGGGACGGTTGTGCTGGACACTGTCGATAATGTGCTGGTAGGCGGCACGAACCTGATTTGCGCTGTTCAAATTGAGCAGCACGCCACCGGCATCGCTCTTGTGCGATAGGTCCGGCGAATTGACTTTCATTGCCACCGGGAATTCCAACTGCTGCGCGATCAGCAGTGCTTCGTTGGGCGAACGGGCGATCAGGGTTTTCGCGACGGGAATATGGAAAGCCGCTAACAAGGCTTTCGATTCCATTTCTGTCAGCACCTTGCGGTGTCCCTGTATTGCGCCTTCGATAATCATCCGTGCGCTTTCCACATCCGGTTCAACATGGTGAGAAAACGGGCCGGGCATCTGCATCAGCAGCTTCTGGTTGCGGTAGTAGGCGGAAAGGTGGGAGAACACTTCCACCGCCGGTTCAGGCGTGCGGAAGTGCGGCCGGTGCGCGCGGGCAAAGGACTGGCGCGCTTCGGCGACCTGCGTATCGCCCATCCAGCAGGTCAGCAGCGGTTTGCTGTGCGCGTTGGCAAGCTCGATCATCGCCTGTGCCGATTCCAGCGGTTTGGTCATGGCCTGCGGCGTGAGTATGGCAAGAACACCGTCCACGTTGTCATCCTCCAGACAGGCCTTGACGGCGTGATGGTAGCGATCCGCCTGGGCATCGCCGATGATGTCGACCGGATTGCCGTGCGACCAGGTCGGCGGAAGATGCCGGTTGAGATAATCGATCGTGGTTTCCGACAATGTGGCCATCGTTAGCCCCAGGTCGGCGGCGCGATCCGCCGCCATCACCCCGGGACCGCCGCCATTGGTGACAACGGCCAGGCGGTTACCGACCGGGCGGAATCCGCACGACAATGCCTTGGCCGCGGTGAACAGTTGGGTAATCGTCTGCACCCGCACCACGCCGGCCCGACTGACAGCCGCATCGAAAACATCGTCTGCCCCCACCAGCGACGCGGTATGCGACATTGCTGCCTTTGAGCCCGCCTCATGGCGGCCAACCTTGACCAGGATCACCGGTTTGAAGCGCGCCGCGGCGCGCAATGCGCTCATGAATTTTCGCGCGTTGCGGATTCCCTCGATATACATCAGGATGCTGTGGGTATTGGCATCTGAAACCAGATAATCGAGGATCTCGCCGAAATCCACATCGGTCGATGAGCCCATCGACACCACACTGGAAAACCCGACATCGTTGTGCTGCGCCCAATCCAGAATCGCGGTACACAATGCCCCGGACTGCGATATGAAAGCGATATTGCCGGCGTTTGCGCCACCCTTGTTGAAAGTGGCGTTCAAACCGATGGAGGGGCGCATGATGCCGAGGCAGTTCGGACCGATCAGGCGGATTCCATAGCGGCGCGCATTTTCCAGCAACGCTCTTTCGAGAGCCTCTCCTTCCTGGTCGGCCTCAGCAAAACCGGCAGTGATGATGACCGCCGCTTTCACACCGTGTATGCCGCAGCTTTCAATGATACCCGGCACGGTCTGCGGCGGCGTGGCGATGACCACCAATTCGACCGGTTCACCGATGTCCGAGATTGAAGCATAGGCGCGCACGCCCTGTACTTGCGGATTTTTTACATTGATCGGATAGAGCGCTCCTTTGAATCCGCCTTCCAGCATGTTTTTGAACACGATCTGGCCGACCGAGTCCGGCCTGTCACTCGCGCCGAATACGGCAACAGACTTCGGTGCAAACAGGGTACTGAGGTAGTGCTTACCCATGACATTTCCTTCTGCCTGAATACTTGTTAGGTATGATAGCACTGTACCAATGTCCGGCCCCTGCCATGCAAACCGCTTATATCAGCCATCCGCTCTGTCTCAAACATGACATGGGCGCGCATCATCCGGAATCTCCGGCACGCATCCATGCCATTGAGGACCAGCTCATCGCGTCCGGGTTACTGCACTATCTGCAGCACCATGATGCGCCCGAGGCAACGCTCGAACAGTTGTCGCGCGTGCATGACGAGACCTATATCGCCTCGATCGAATCCAGTGTACCGCCACAGGGTGTTGTGCATCTCGATGGCGACACCGCACTGAATCCGTTCAGTTATCAGGCGGCGCTGCGCGCTGCGGGCGCCGTGGTGCATGGCGTTGATCTGGTGATGACCGGGCAGGTGGAAAATGCTTTTTGCAATGTCCGCCCGCCCGGACACCACGCCGAGCGCGCCCGCGCCATGGGATTTTGCATATTCAACAATGTCGCGGTAGGCGCGGCGCATGCACTGGCACATTACGGTTTGCAGCGCGTAGCAATAGCGGATTTCGACGTTCATCACGGCAACGGCACGGAAACCATGTTTCACGACGACCCGCGTGTGATGTTGTGCTCCACTTTTCAGCATCCGTTTTACCCCTATTGCGGAGCCGATAGCGGCAACGATCATATTATCAATGTACCGCTTCCCGCCGGGACAAGCGGAGAAGAGTTTCGCGCCGCCGTCAACCGGCATTGGCTGCCTGCACTGGAACGCTTCAGGCCCGAGTTGCTGCTGATCTCGGCCGGATTCGATGCACACCGCGACGATGACATGGCAATGCTGAATCTGACCGAGGCCGACTACGAGTGGGTCACGGACGCGTTAAAAGGGATCGCGGGAAAATACGCGCAAGGACGGATCGTGTCGACGCTGGAAGGCGGTTATGAATTGCACGCGCTGGGACGCAGCGCAATGGTGCATATAAAGGTGCTCAGCGGCCTCTAAAGTACATTGCCCTACTTGCAGTTCTGACAAAAAATCGGGGCGTATTGCGCCCCGATTTTTCAAACTTAAACGAAATTTCAGATTTTCTTCAGGCAGAGAAGGAGGATCCGCAACCACAGGTGGTGGTCGCATTCGGGTTCTTGATGACGAACTGCGCGCCTTCCAGGTTTTCCTGATAGTCGATTTCCGCACCAACCAGATACTGGAAACTCATCGGGTCGATCAGCAGTTGAACACCGTTCTTGCTCATCACGGTATCGTCTTCGTTGGCCACCTCGTCGAAGGTGAACCCGTACTGGAATCCGGAACAGCCGCCGCCGCTGACAAACACGCGCAGCTTAAGGTCGGCATTGCCTTCCTCCTCAATCAATTGCTTTACCTTGTTCGCCGCATTGTCGGTAAACAACAACGGATCTTGCACTTCGGTCATTGCATTCATTGTTATGCTCCTTTAAAAATTATTCGCCACTACCCGCTTTAAATTCGCCCGTACTCGATTTGAAGGCTACCACTTTGTCCTGCGCTGCCGTGCTGGTATGAATCAAACGCCCTTCCACGATTGCACCCAGCTGGATTTCCAGCGTCGTGTAATGCACATCACCATTGATCTTGGCCTTGCTTTGAAGTTCCATATATTCGCTGGCATATACCGATCCACTGATCGAGCCGTTAATCACCAGATGGGTGACGTTGACTTCGCCGTTCACCCGTGCGTGCTCACTCAGTACCAGTGTACTCGGTTTGCCCTGCGCGGCAACAACATTGCCGTTTACCTGACCGTCAATGCGCATCCCACCGCTGAAATTAAGATCCCCGTCAATGGAGGTTCCTGCACCGACCAGTGAATCGATCTGGGTCTGCGGCTTGCTGTGTTTTTTACTGAACATCATTAACTCCTTGATTTAATGATAGATTAACGCTTTGACGCACCTTGGGGTCGGTTGCGCCCTGTTCGTATATGCGCACTTGCACACTTTGCAACTGTGCATCAGGCGGCAACTGTATGCTCTGCTCTACACGGCGATAATACCTGAAGCTGAGCTTGAATTGTGTATTCCCCGGTCCATCCTGCGGGAATATATGAATAGTGCTCTTTCCATTTTCAAACACCGTGGCGACCAACTGATAGCTTCCATTAAAAATCTTGGCACGCTGTCCGCTCTGCACCAATAACATACGCAGGTTGTATTCGCCGGGGATCTTGTCCCGTTCCAGCGTCAGCCTATGAACACCCAGATCACCCTCCTTGCCGCTCGCCGATGTGAGATTCTGGAAGAAAACCAGGTCCTCCTGAAGGCGTGCATTTTCATCTGTCATGCTCTTTAGCTGCATGGATGTTGCCTGATTGCTGGCCTGCTCGATCTGGATATCGCTTTCGTATTTCGCCACTTTGTCATTGAGTCGGCCATTTTCCACCCGCAATCTGGAAACCTGGTCTTTCAACATGGACAATTCCTGCTCGGTCTGATCGCGGTGAAAACCGGCCAATTCCAGGCCGTAGTTGTAGGACCACCAGGCCAAAACCGCAGCGGCCAGCAGGAACGGCAACATCATGCCCCAACGCAGGTACCAGGGCACGTGTGCCCGCACCGACAGCTTCCTCGCGGAAATACTGAATCTGCGGTTGACCCGACGTTCGACTCCGCGCCACATATCAGGGCAACAGAGGGAGGTTGTTCAGTGCGGTTGTTTCCGGAAATCCGCACATGATATTCATATTCTGCACTGCCTGACCCGCTGCACCCTTGACCAGATTATCAATCACTGACAATACCACCACCATATCTCCGCCTTGAGGTCTGTAAACCGCAATTCTACAATGATTCGCACCGCGTACCGAGCGCGTTTCGGGAAGACTGCCGGCGGGCATCACATCAACAAACGGCTCACTTGCATAACGTTGCTCGAACAGCTTCTGAAGATCAACCTCGCGGGTCAGCCTGCCATACAACGTGGCATGAATACCCCGTATCATCGGCGTGAGGTGTGGTACGAAAGTCAGCCCGACCTCCTTGCCCAGCACGCGCGCGAGACCCTGCCTGATCTCCGGCAGGTGGCGATGTCCGGCCACGCCGTAAGCCTTGAAACTGTCCGATGCTTCCGCGAACAGCGTGGCCATTTCTGCCTTGCGCCCGGCACCGGACACCCCGGACTTGGCATCGGCAATCAGCGTTTGCGGCTCAACGACGCCGGCTTCCAGCAACGGGATGAAACCCAATTGCACCGCCGTCGGATAACAACCCGGATTGGCGACCAGGCGCGCCTGCCTGATCTTTTCCCGGTTCACTTCCGGCAAACCGTATACCGCTTCAGCTACCAAGTCCGGACAAGCGTGGGTCATGCCGTACCATTTTTCCCATAATGAAATGTCCTGCAAACGAAAGTCTGCCGCCAGATCGATCACCCTGATGCCGGCATCCAGCAACTTGCGAACTTGCTGCATCGCGATACCGTTCGGTGTGGCAAAGAACACCAGGTCACAATCCTCGAGATGAGCCTGGTCCGGATGCGTGAACGGCAGATCCACATAACCGCGCAGGCTGGGGAACATTTGACTGACTGGCATACCGGCATCGGCACGCGACGTTATCACCTGCAACGCGACTTGCGGATGCGCGGCCAGCAGACGCAGTAGCTCAACCCCGGTGTAACCTGTTCCGCCAACTATGCCAACTTTGATCATCGTCACTTCCCTTGAAAACGCCCATTATTCTACAACAAAATACAAAAGCCGCCCGAAGGCGGCTTTTGTATTCCATCCAAAACGACTTAACGCTTGGAGAACTGTTTCCTGCGGCGCGCCTTGCGCAGACCAACTTTTTTCCGTTCAACCTCGCGCGCATCGCGGGTAACCAGACCGGCTTGTTTCAGCACAGCCTTGAACGTGGCATCGTAGTCTATCAATGCACGGGTGATGCCATGACGCACCGCGCCCGCCTGACCCGATTCACCGCCGCCGGTGACATTCACCATGATATCGAACTTTCCCAGTGTTTCGGTCAGGGTCAGCGGTTGACGAACGACCATACGGCCGGTTTCGCGGGAAAAGAATACGTCTATCGGCTTGTCGTTTACCACGATATCGCCCTTGCCTGCCTTCATAAACACGCGCGCCACCGCACTCTTGCGACGGCCGGTTCCGTAGTTATAAGTTACGCTCATGATCGATTATGCCTTCAACAAATTAACGGGTTTGGGTTGCTGCGCTTCATGGGGATGTGCCGCACCGGCATACACCTTCATCTTGCGCAACATTGCGTAGCCCAGCGGGCCTTTCGGCAGCATGCCCTTGACAGCTTTTTCCAATACCCGGCCCGCGTGACGAGCTTGCATCTTGGCAAAGTTGGTGGTGTACAAACCGCCGGGATATGTCGTGTGGCGATGATACAGCTTGGCTTCCGCCTTGTTGCCGGTCACACGCAGTTTGTCGGCATTGACCACGACGACGAAATCGCCGGTATCAACGTGCGGCGTATAAATCGCCTTGTGCTTGCCACGGAGACGGGACGCAATCTGCGCGGCCAGACGGCCCAGCACTTGATCGGCTGCGTCAACCAGAAGCCAGTCGTGCTGGACTTCCTCTGCTTTAGCGGAAAATGTTTTCATAGCCACAATTCCTAAAAATTCAATAAGTAAACCTCGAAGGGCGCGCATTCTATTGCAGCGCACCCGCCACTGTCAAACGCTATTTGACCCTTATCAGGAATTCTTCGCATCGGAATTGCCGCGCCCATTTCAGGAATACGGATGAAAGCCGGTAAGATGGGCGCATTCTGAATTCCCGGGTCTTGCCATGTCCTGGTTCGTCACCAACAGCATTGCCGCCCTCTTGCTCCCTCCGCTCAGCCTGCTACTTCTGCTCGCGCTGGGCCTCATTCTGCTCTACTGCCGGCCCAAACTTGCCAGGATTTTGATCTTGGCTGCATTCTTATTGCTCTGTATCTCGTCCACACCTTATTTCGCGCAAGGCGCACTGCATTTGCTGGAGGCGCAAACCACCCCTCTTAATATAGACCACCCCAACAGTCGGCCTCAAGCCGCCGATGCGATCGTGATACTCGGTGGCGGGACATATTTTCATGCGCCGGAATATTCAGGACAAGACACGGTCTCCGATGCCACCCTGGTTCGCCTGCGCTACGGTGCGAAACTCCAGCGGGAGACCGGCAAACCGATACTGGTGACCGGTGGCAAACCGCTGGGCAACAGTGTTTCTGAAGCACAGCAGATGCGCATGTCGCTGGAACAGGATTTCGGGGTGCCGGTACGCTGGACCGAAGGTGCGTCCGACAACACTTTTGAAAATGCCCAAAATTCATTTCGTATTCTGCAACAGGCGGGAATCCGCAGGATTTATCTGGTCACCCACGCCTGGCATATGCCGCGTGCCGCTGCCGTGTTCCGCAGCGCCGGATTTGAAGTCATTGAAGCGCCGACCGCCTTTACCACGCGTTATCAGATCGATCTGCTCACCTTCCTGCCGCGCGCCGAATCTCTCCGGGACAGCAAGATATTTGTTCATGAGATTATCGGATTGCTCTGGTATCGGTTAAAGTTGGTGTTCTCTGATAGTCAGTCAGCAAAGGAATAACATGAAAGCTCGCGTCAAATGGGTGGAGCAGGTCGCTTTTCTGGGTGAAACCGAAAGCAACCACGCGGTATTGATGGATGGCTCACCGGCCGCAGGCGGGCGCAATCTCGGCCCGCGGCCGATGGAAATGCTGCTGCTTGGTGCCGGCGGTTGTACCAGCTTCGATGTGATCAGCATCCTGAAGAAAAGTCGCCAGGCAGTTTCCGGCTGTTATGTCGAACTGGAAGCGGAGCGCGCCGAGACCGACCCCAAAGTGTTCACCAAAATACACATGCATTTTGTCGTGACCGGCAAGGACATCAAACCGGAAGTCGTCGAGAAGGCCATCAAGCTGTCGGCCGAGAAATACTGCTCTGCTTCCATCATGCTCGGCCAGACTGCCGTAATCACGCATGATTTCGAGGTGAGGCAGGAATAGCTGAACATAATTTCCACTTGTTCCATCAGATACGCGATTTCCTGAAGACAAGTTTTAAATACTCAGAGCCGACGCATGGAAGTTCTATATTCCGCCAACCGCTCGTGACACTCGCCAAAAGCCAATAGAATGGCATATGGCGGACTCGGCACCATTGCTACGTTTTTACCCGGTCCGGGCCTGCAGCTAACAGCCTCTCAACAATTGTAGCGATGGTCCGGTTGGCGTAATTTGATCGTATACGTTCTGGTCCTGGGAGAGCAGCAATCGTGCACAAGGGCATTGGGTATTTACTGCTAACGACGTATCTCATGCTCATCTGCACTGGTGCGTATGCCGCCGGCGGTCCGCTTGGTATAGATCACCGCCTGAGCTACGGCGATAACGGAATCTAAAAACGTTCAAACCAACTCGCCCTGCTGAATGTCATGATTATTGGCGAGCTTGCCGGCGGCATCTGGGAAGGCGGGGATACGCGATTGGGAAAAACGTTCTGGCAGTCTATTGACTCATCCGCTCTCGCCGGCATCTCGGCTCAAGGGCTGAAATATGCATTTACCCGTGCCAGACCCGGTCAAGTAAATGACCCCAATCTATGGTTCCAGGGTGGGGCACACTTTAGTTTTCCGAGCGGTGAGGTTGCAGCTGTCAGTGCGATTGTTACACCATTTGTGCTGGAATACCGTCACGATGACCCTTCCATATACGCACTGGAATTGCTTCCGGTTTATGACGGTATCGCAAGGATGAAAGTGTGGGGACACTGGCAGACCGATGTGTTGGCAGGCTTTGCGCTGGGCAGCCTAACCGGCTACTACGCTCACAACAGGGATAGTCCCATTATTTTGGGCATCCTGCCCCACGGCTTCACGATCGGTCTACACAAACGATTTTAGTTCCGAAAATCAATAAACTGTTCGTCTTTATTAAAAGCGCACCTGGCTAAATCTGCTTCTTGCCGAAACAGCAAGTCGCTAGTGCATCTCGGCATTTAGATGTATCGTTGCAAACAGGTGTTGCCCGGTTGGCAATATCATTGGAAATCGATGTTGAATTGATTATCTATTACCATTTTGTGTCCGGTAATCTTTCACGAAACCACGTTTTTTATAAAAGGAGATTGTCCATGAAAACATTGAAATATTTTTCCTCATTCTTTATGGCCCTGGCGTTACTGTCGTCGCTGGGTTGTGCATCCACTCCAACGCAAGAAAGTACCGGACAATATTTTGACGACAGTATTATTACCACCAAGGTCAAGGCGGCGATATTCAACGAACCTACTTTGAAGTCTAGCGAAATCAAGGTAACAACTATCAAGGGCGTAGTTGAGTTGAGCGGCCAGGTCAGCTCCAGATCAGAAATAAGGAAGGCGGTTGAAGTGGCGCGCGAAGTGAAAGGCGTCCAATCAATTAGGAATAACTTGCAGAGCAAGTGACAATGTGCCCGCAACATCATTATTAAGAAAGCACTGCACGAGTCCGGCTGGTTGATATTTTTCCGGTCAGCGACTGGTTGAATCCGCATGCATAAAGCATGGCTGTCAGGCATCCAACCCCCTATGGCAGCAGTCTTTTGCTGATGGCAACAAAGTCCCGGCTTCGGGTAGAAAACCAGGATGGTTGTATCAATTCCAATTCTTTTTTCTGGGCGAATAGCGAGGTACAGGTGGTCCTTGTGCCTTGCATTTCCCCCGCCTGTTTCTTAAACCCAGTAGGAAGTTCCCGTCATCACTTTGCCGTTCAGTTGCATCACCCATTGCACCGGTTGAGGCAATTCAGCGCCACCCAGTGAAACAGCCATATCGGCGTGTCCAACTTCATCGGTGTGCATCCGCGCCACGATGGCACGGCTTTTTTCGTCCTGTTGCGGCAAGCGCTCCAAATGGCTTTGCAAGTGATGCCCAACCTGCCGTTCAGTTTCGGCGAGGAATCCCAGATTCCATTTATCACCCAGCAATCCTGCCATTGCACCGATCGCCAGCGAACCGGTATACCAGAACGGATTCAGCAGGCTTAAATGACCGCCCAGTTCATGCACGCGCCTGGCGGTCCAGGCAAGATGCTCAGTCTCTTCCTGCGCGGCACGCTGAAGCGTCTGCTGTACAGCGGGATCGCGTGCCGTCAGTGCCTGCCCCTGATACAGGGCCTGCGCGCAAATCTCACCGCTGTGATTGACGCGCATCAGCGCGGCCGCATTTTTTCTCTCGGACTCATCCATGGTTGGTTCTGGAATACTTTCATCAGGGTAGGCACGCGCGCTGTGTGCCTCGCTGAACAGGGTGCGCAAGCCCTTGTCGAATTCAACGATCAAACGGTCCAGATCAAACATGCATATCCCCAGAAAAAATATCAGGCAAAAAACACCAGGCAAACAGTATCAGGCAAAAACCCGGGATAATTCTACACCCGGATCGGCAGCGCGCATGAATGCCTCGCCCACCAGGAATGCATCCACCTGGTGGCCGCGCATCAGCTTTACATCACCGGAATCGAGTATGCCGCTTTCGGTGACCACGATGCGGTCTTGCGGGATGCGCGGCAACAGGTCCAGCGTGGTTTGCAGGCTGACCTCGAAGGTGCGCAGGTTGCGGTTGTTCACGCCGATCAGCGGTGTGGCCAGCTGCAGCGCGGCATCCAGCTCTGCGCCATCATGCACTTCCACCAGCGCCGCCATGCCGAGGCTGTGCGCCAGCGCCTCGAAGGACTGCATCTGCGTGACATCCAGCGCCGCGGCAATCAGCAGAATCGCATCCGCACCCATCGCGCGTGCCTGGTAGATCTGGTATTCATCGACGATGAAATCCTTGCGCAGCACCGGCAGCGTGCAGGCGGCTCGCGCCTGTTGCAGGTACTCCGCGCTGCCCCGGAAGAACTGCTCGTCGGTCAGTACCGACAAACATGCCGCGCCATGCCGTGCATAGCTGGCGGCAATCTCGGCCGGGCGGAAGTCGGCGCGCAGCACGCCTTTGCTCGGGCTGGCTTTCTTGATCTCGGCGATCACCGCAGCCTGTCCCGCGGAAATTTTACCGCGTATCGCAGCAACGAAATCTCGCGCCGGGCCGGCCCGCGCAGCCTCGACCCTGATGCTTTGGAGCGGCTTGAACGCCTGGGCGGTGGCCACTTCCTGTGCTTTGACTGCCAGAATTTTATTGAGGATATCGGACATCGCCGCGCAAACATTTAAGAAGGACGCGCATTTTAGCACTTGGGGTAAAATACGCCCTACAACTAAACACGCCGAACATCATGCTGAACGTCAAAGAATATATGCAGGGGGTTGGCCAGACTGCACGCGCGGCCTCGCGCCTGATGGCGCTGGCCGACACGGCCACCAAGAATCGCGCGCTGACCGAGATCGCCGCTTCACTGAAAAACGAAACTGCGCTGCTGCTGGCTGCCAACGCCAGGGACGTTGCTGCAGCGAAAGCCGGTGGGCTGGATGCGGCTTCGCTGGACCGGCTCACGCTGACAGAGAAGACCGTACACGACATGGCCGAGGGTTTGCTGCAGATCGCGCGGTTGCCCGACCTGATCGGCGCGATCAGCGACATGAATTTTCGTCCGTCCGGCATCCAAGTCGGCAAGATGCGCGTACCGCTCGGCGTGATCGGCATCATCTACGAGTCGCGCCCGAATGTGACCGCGGATGCCGCCGGGCTGTGCCTGAAATCCGGCAATGCGGCCATCCTGCGCGGCGGTTCGGAAGCGATCCATTCCAACCAGGCTATTGCTGCCTGCGTGCATGCCGGGCTGCGCATTGCCGGCCTGCCAGAGACCGCGGTCCAGGTCATCACCACCACGGATCGCGCTGCAGTGGGCGAACTGATCACGATGAAGGAATATGTCGATGTGATCGTACCGCGCGGCGGCAAGGGCCTGATCGAACGCATTTCAGCGGAAGCGCGCATCCCGGTGATCAAGCACCTGCACGGCGTGTGCCATGTGTATATCGACGATGAAGCCGACCTGGAGATGGCGATACGCATCGCCGACAATGCCAAGACCCATCGCTATGGAGTATGCAACGCAATGGAAACGCTGCTGGTTGCGCAAAGCGTGGCGGCCAAAGTATTGCCCAGATTATGCAAGATTTATCAGGACAAGAACGTCGAGTTGCGCGGCGACGAGACAGCCCGCTCGCTGGTCGCGCAGATGAAAGCCGCCAGCGAGGAGGATTGGCACACCGAATATCTCGAGCCGATACTCGCAGTGCGGGTGGTGGCCGGCCTGGATGAAGCCATCACGCACATTGCCACCTATGGTTCGCAGCATACCGACAGCATCGTCACGGAAAATTACACCAAGGCGATGCGTTTCCTGCGCGAGGTGGATTCCAGTTCGGTAATGGTGAATGCCTCGACGCGCTTCGCCGACGGATTCGAATACGGCCTCGGCGCGGAAATCGGCATTTCCACCGACAAAATCCATGCGCGCGGTCCGGTCGGTCTGGAAGGGCTGACATCGCAAAAATACATCGTGCTGGGCAGCGGCCAGATACGGGTCTGAACAAACCTGCTTTTCAAAAATAAATATAAGGAAGCGAACACCATGAGCCAAACCACAGAAGTAAAGGTGCCCGACATCGGCGATTTCAAGGGCGTTGCAGTCATCGAGGTTTTCGTCAAGGCAGGGGACAGGGTGGAAGCCGAGCAATCGCTGGTCACGCTGGAAACCGACAAAGCCGCGATGGAAGTCCCCTGCCCCGCCGCCGGCGTGGTCAAAGCGCTCAAGGTCAAGGTGGGCGACAAGGTTTCGGAAGGCAGCGTGATCCTGACCCTGGAAAGCAGCGCGGCTGTTGCGACTCCTGCCGCAAAACCTGCCGCCAGTGCCGCAGCAGCGGCCCCGACCAAACCGCCCGCTCCAACGCCTGCTCCAGCACCACAATCGTTCAAGAAGGGTGACATCCACGCCGAGGTGCTGGTGCTGGGTGCCGGCCCCGGCGGCTATACCGCCGCGTTCCGCGCGGCCGACCTGGGCAAGCAGGTGGTGCTGGTCGAGAAATTCGCCATCCTGGGTGGCGTGTGCCTGAATGTCGGCTGCATTCCGTCCAAGGCGCTGCTGCATGTCGCGAAGGTGATCAGCGAAGCCGAAGAGGTGGCACACCACGGCGTGACATTTGCGAAACCGAAGATCGACATCGACAAAATCCGCGGCTGGAAAGAAAGCGTGATCAACAAACTCACCGGCGGCCTGTCCGCGCTGGCGAAGCAGCGCAAGGTGCAGGTGGTGCAGGGCAGCGCGAAATTCACCTCGCCCAATCACTTGGTTGTCAAAACCAAGGACGGCGACAGGACCGTCAGTTTCGACAGCGCGATCATCGCGGCGGGATCCAGCGTGGCGCGCATCCCCGGCTTTCCCTATGACGACCCGCGCATCATCGACTCCACCGGCGCGCTGCAACTGCAGGATGTACCGAAGCGCATGCTGATCATCGGCGGCGGCATCATCGGGCTGGAAATGGCCACCGTCTATGACGCGCTGGGCAGCAGGATCAGCGTGGTCGAGTTGATGGACCAGCTGATGCCCGGCGCGGACAAGGATCTGGTCAAGCCGCTGCACAAGCGCATCGAGAAGCGTTACGAGGCGATCTACCTGAAGACCCGGGTCAGCAAGATCGAGGCGCAGAAGGCCGGCCTGAAGGTCACCTTCGAAGGCGAGCAGGCGCCCGAGCCGCAGCTGTATGACCGCGTGCTGATGGCGGTCGGCCGGCGTCCCAACGGACGCGACATCGGTGCGGACGCCGCCGGCGTGACCGTCAACGAGCGCGGCTTCATCCCGGTGAACCTCCAGATGCGCACCAACGTGCCGCACATTTATGCGATCGGCGATATCGTCGGCGACCCGATGCTGGCGCACAAGGCAACGCACGAAGGCAAGGTCGCCGCGGAAGTCATCGCCGGACATCACGCCGCGTTCGAGCCGCTGACGATTCCATCCGTCGCGTACACCGATCCCGAAGTTGCCTGGATGGGATTGACCGAAACCCAGGCCAAGGCTCAGGGCGTCGCTTACGAAAAAGCCAGCTTCCCGTGGGCTGCCTCGGGACGTGCGCTGTCGATCGGCCGCGAAGAAGGCTCAACCAAATTGCTGCTTGACCCTTCCACCCGCCGCATCCTCGGCGCCGGCATCGTCGGGGTGAATGCCGGCGAACTGATCGCCGAAGCGGTGCTCGCGCTGGAAATGGGAGCGGACATGGAAGACATCGGCCTGACCATACACCCGCACCCGACCCTGTCCGAGACATTGGGCTTTGCCGCGGAAATGGCCGAAGGCACCATCACCGACCTGATCGCACCGCGCAAAAAATAATGCGCCACAGCCTGATCGCGTTTGCTTTGTTGTCCGGTCTGGTGCTGAACGCATCGGCCGGCACCTTCGACCTGAGCGCGTTCAAAGCAAAACTAAACGACCTGACCAGACCTATCTCTACAAATTCCGCAGCGCCCACCGGCTCCGGACTTGACCGGTTCAGCACAAGTGAACAGATCGAAAGCCTCAGACAGGCACTCACCCAGGGAGCGAAAGCATCCGTGTCGACCCTGGCCAGAAAGGATGGCTTCCTCGGCAATCCCAGGGTGCGCATCCCGCTGCCGGACAACCTGCAGAAAACCGACCGGGTCATGCGCAAAATCGGCTTGGGGAAATATTCGGACCAGCTGATCACGTCGATGAATCGTGCCGCCGAAGCCGCCGTGCCGGAAGCGAAAAATCTGCTGGTCGGCGCGATCAGTAAAATGACCGTGACCGATGCGAAGAACATACTCACCGGCGGCGATGATGCCGCCACACGATACTTTCGCAAAAATACCGAAACCGAACTGACCGCCAAATTCACCCCCATCGTCGGCAAGGCGATGAAAAAAGTGAAGCTTGCCGAAACATACGACCGATTCGCGGGCAAGGGTGCGGAATTCGGCCTGATGGACAAGCGCGATGCCCGGCTCGAAGACTACATCACGCGCAAGGCGATGGACGGCCTGTTCCTGGTCATGGCGGAACAGGAAAAGGCGATCCGCGACCATCCGTTGCAGGCGACGGGAGAACTGGCGAAAAAGATCTTCGCGGCAATCAGAAAATAGTCCGGCTTGTTATGCCCGGCTTTGGCATGAGTGAAGCTGCCGGCATCCTGTCACGCTTCATCAGCAGTTTCCTGGCTGCAACACTGCTCCCCGGCAGCTCCAAAGTGGCGTTTTCGCGGTACCCATGGCTTACCCGGGTAGGCTGTGGTACGCGCTGGTCCTCGCTCCATTTGCAACACCCTGGGCGGCATGATGACACTGCATGGGCTGGCTGCGGCTCAATCTATGGCGGGCAGGCTGCTCATGGCGCTCGGCAAGTTTGCGCGCTACGGCTTTATCGTGCTGGCCTTGTCATAACCATTGAGCAAATAACGCGATATCAGTATAGTCAGCCGAACCTATCAGGGAGCTGCAAATGGAGAAGCTGGCCGCACATGAACACAAACTGACTTTGCCCGAGCTACTCGGCATGCTGGTTGCCGACGGCCTGATCGGTCAGGCTGACGCCGATGCGATGGTTGCCGAGCGCCGCGGTCAGCGCCAGAACGTACACCCGCTTACCCTCCTCGCCGGACAGAACTGGAGGTCACTGCTGTCGCCGAACAAGGTGCTGAACCAGGATGTCCTCACCGAATGGCTGGCCGGACGCGTCGGACTGGAATATTTCCACATCGATCCGCTGAAGATCGATTTTTCAATCGTCACCGACATCATGTCAAACGACTATGCCTCGCGTTTCGGCATCCTGCCGGTGCAAGTGACTGCCAAAGAGGTGGTCATCGCCACCGCCGAACCGTTCCTGCGCGACTGGGAGAAAGTGCTCAGGCAAACCCTGCGCAAGGACATCCGCCGTGTCGTCGCGACACCGCAAGACATCAGCCGCTACCTGATCGAGTTCTACAACCTGGCACGTTCCGTCAAGAATGCGGAGCAGAACAAGCGCCAGGATAAATCCGGCCAGGCATCGTTCGAGCAATTGGTGGAGCTGGGCAAGTCGAAGCAGCAGTTCGACGCCAACGACCAGCACATCGTCACCATCGTTGACTGGCTGTGGCAGTACGCTTTCGAGCAGCGCGCTTCGGACATCCACATCGAGCCGAGGCGCGATATCGGGTTTGTGCGCTTCCGCATCGACGGCGTGCTGCACCAGGTCTACCAGATCCCGATGTCGGTGATGACCGCGATGACCAGCCGCATCAAGCTGTTGGGACGCATGGACGTGATCGAAAAACGCCGCCCGCAGGACGGCCGCATCAAGACCCGCACCGCCGACGGGCAGGAGATCGAATTGCGCCTGTCCACGCTGCCGACCGCGTTCGGCGAGAAACTGGTGATGCGTATTTTCGATCCGGAGGTGCTGGTGCGCGATTTTTCCGAACTCGGTTTTTCCGACGAGGACCGCTCCCGCTGGGACAAAATGACATCACAGCCGAACGGCATCATCCTGGTCACCGGCCCGACCGGGTCGGGCAAAACCACCACGCTGTATTCCACGCTCAAGCATCTGGCCACGCCCGAGGTCAACGTCTGCACCATCGAAGACCCGATCGAAATGGTCGAGCCCGCCTTCAACCAGATGCAGGTACAGCACGGTATTGATCTCAATTTCGTCGACGGGCTGCGCGCGCTGATGCGCCAGGATCCCGATATCATCATGGTCGGCGAGATCCGCGACCTGGAAACCGCGGATATGGCGATCCAGGCCGCGCTGACCGGCCACCTGGTGCTGTCCACGCTGCACACCAACGATGCGCCCTCGGCCATCACCCGGCTGCTCGATCTTGGCGTCGCGCCGTTCATGATCAATGCCACGATACTGGGCGTGATGGCGCAACGGCTGGTGCGCACGCTGTGTCCGCATTGCAAACGGCCGCAGCCGGTGCGCGCCGACGAAAACGAGCAATGGGAACACCTGGTCGCACCGTGGAAAACCGGTCGCCCGGCGCAGTTCCAGCATCAGGAAGGCTGTCTCGAATGCCGCATGACCGGTTACTCGGGGCGTATCGGTATTTATGAAATCCTGCTGATGTCGCCCGAGTTGCGCAAGCTGGTCACCCCGACCACCGACATCGCGCGCGTTCGTGAGGTCGCCTCCCGGGAAGGCATGAAGCCGCTGCGGATTTCGGGTGCGATGAAGGTCGCGGCGGGGACCACGACGCTCGATGAAGTCATCAAGGTCGCGCCCCCGAACTAGAACCGGGCCATGTCGATCACAAAGCGATACTTGACATCGCTCTTGAGCATACGCTCGTAGGCGGTATTGATGTAATTCATCGGCATTAGCTCGATATCGGAGACGATGCCGTGTTGCGCGCAGAAGTCGAGCATCTCCTGGGTTTCGCGTATCCCACCGATCAACGAACCGGCCAACTGGCGGCGCTTGAGGATCAGGTTGAAAACGCCCGGGGAAGGATGCGGTTCTGCGGGGGCACCCACCAGCGTCATGGTTCCGTCCAGTTTGAGCAGCTGCAAAAAAGGATCCAGGTTATGCGGTGCGGCAACCGTATTCAGGATGAAGTCGAGTTGGTTGGCATGGACCGCCATTTGCCGGGGATCGGTTGAAATGCATACCTCGTCCGCACCCAGGCGCTTGCCATCAGCGATCTTGCCCGGAGAGGTGGTAAACAGCACCACATGCGCGCCCATGGCATGCGCGATTCTGACGCCCATGTGCCCGAGCCCACCGAGACCAACGATGCCCACTTTCTTGCCGGGCCCTGCTCCCCAATGGCGCAATGGCGAGTAAGTGGTGATACCCGCGCACAGCAGCGGCGCAACGCTCGCCAGATCCTTTTCGTCATGCTGAATACGCAGCACAAAGGATTCCTTGACGACGATAGCCTGCGAATAACCCCCCAGGGTATTTTCACCGCCAAACATCGGGCCGTTGTAGGTACCGGTAAAACCGTTCTCGCAGTATTGTTCCACGCCCTCATTGCATGAATGACAATGCCCGCAACTATCGACCATGCAACCCACGCCTGCCAGATCGCCCGGTTTGAAATTCTTGACTTTATTCCCCACCGCCGCCACACGACCCACGATCTCGTGGCCGGGCACGGAAGGATACCGGGTGTTGTTCCATTCGTTGCGCGCAGTATGCAAATCGGAATGACAGACACCGCAATACAGTATTTCAATCTGGACATCGTCCGGGCCCGGTTCACGGCGCTGGATCTCATAGGGGACCAGTGGACTGGCGGCATCCAGTGCCGCATAGGATTTGGTTTTGATCATGAGGCTGTCTCCTTATCGCATAAAGGGTTAAATAAACCCGGTCAATCTATTATAAGTGGCCGGGGCGCGAATGAATCCTATTCTTCCTCCATACCTTGTCTTTCATGCCGACCCGTCAATACTTGATGGGGATTTTGGCGCCAAAGTGTGGGAAAATCGCGGCGGCTGATTTAAGCCCAACGCTGCGCTCCCAATGAATAAAAAACTATACAAGTGGCTTAACAAGCTCGGCCCCGGTCTGATCACCGGCGCTGCAGATGATGATCCCAGCGGAATTGCCACCTATTCCCAGGCGGGTGCCCAATACGGCTTCGGCACCTTGTGGACGCTGCTGATGACCTATCCCCTGATGGTCGGAATCCAGGTGATCAGCGCGCGCATCGGCAGCGTCACGGGCCGCGGCCTGGCGGCCAACCTGGCAAGAACCAACTCGCGCGGCGTCACCATTTCCCTGGTCATGCTGTTGCTGGTAGCCAACACCATCAACATCGGCGCCGACATTGCGGCAATGGGCGATGCGGCTCAACTGGTGTTCGGCGGACCGAGTCATGTGTATGCCGTGACGTTTGGCATGATTTGCCTGCTGTTGCAGGTATTCATCCCCTACCGGCGCTACGTGGGCATTTTGAAGTGGCTGACGCTGACCCTGTTTGCCTATGTGGGTACCGTATTTGCATCGCATGTTCCGTGGCTTGAAGTGCTGCACTCGACGCTGCTGCCAACAGTCCATCACTCGCAGAACTACCTGTTGCTGCTGGTGGCGATTTTTGGCACCACCATCAGCCCCTATCTGTTTTTCTGGCAGGCCGGACAGGAAGTCGAGGAACTGAAGTTGCAGCGCAAAGGCGCCTCCCTGCTCCGGTCGCCGGAAGATGCCGCGCATCACCTGCACCGCATCAACATCGACACCACGCTCGGCATGGCATTTTCGCAACTTATTGCCGTTTTTATCATGCTCACCACCGCGGTCACGCTGTACACCCACGGTGTGCATGACATACAGACATCTTCTCAGGCCGCCGAAGCTTTGCGTCCGATCGGCGGAGAGTTCACCTTCCTGCTGTTTGCCGCCGGGATCGTCGGCACCGGGATGCTGGCTGTCCCGGTACTGGCCGGTTCGGCCGCCTATGCGGTTGCGAACACCTTCCGCTGGTCGTCCAGCCTCAGCCTGGAGCTTAAGGAGGCCAAGGGCTTCTATGCGATCATCGCGCTGTCGACCATAGTCGGTGTGCTGTTGAATTTCAGCCCCATTGATTCGATCAAGGCGCTGTTGTGGAGTGCAGTGATAAACGGTGTGATATCGGTTCCCTTGATGATCGCCATGATGCGTATGGCGACCCAGAAAAAGATCATGGGGAAATTTGCGATCAGCGTGCGACTGCAATGGCTGGGTTGGCTGGCAACCGCGGTGATGGCTGTCACGGTAATGGCATTTGGCGTGACCAGCGTGGCTGCGCATTTCAAGCTGAAATGGTAGTTATCGGTTAAACATGGGGAGGATCTTCACCACAACCCGATCTGGGGAATATTTTGCGGTTCAGCCCACATCCTGCTGGCGGGAAAAATTCAACCCTGGAAAGAGAAGCCCGCAACAAATCGCGTACAAAAAAATGGCCGGGCTATGCCCGCAACGCGGATCACGAACATCAGCACATTGCCGGCATACCCCGAAAAGCCCGTGCTGGTTTATTTTTGGGCGACCCGGTGCCCGATCTGCCGCATCAATCAGGACGGCAGGCACCGCATGCATGCCCGTTTCATCGTTGCACCCGATGGGCGGATACCCTTTATCGAGGTCGGATGTACCGCCGGCATCGGGCTCAGATCGGGACTGTGGTTGGCAAGACGTTGACTATTCAATGACCGCATTCATGAACATGCATTGGGGCATTAGATTGCACGGCCGACTGACTCATCGCAAATACCAAGGTCGTTATCAGGGTAGTTAATACCGTTCGTCTGTTGTAACCTTTGTCCTGCATGATGCAAATTACACAAATGATGTGTTTGTAATTTGCATTAACTCTGTGTTTATCCAACCTGGAGGACATCATGCCCAAGGCAGTATGGAACAATCAGGTGATCGCCGAAGCGCCAGCCGGCGAAATTCATCGTGTCGAAGGTAACGTGTATTTCCCGCTCTCCGCCGTAAAGCGGGAATATCTGCGGCAGAGCGACACCCATACCCGCTGCCCGTGGAAAGGCATCGCGAGCTACTACGATGTGGTGGTGGACGGTCGGGTGAATGATGATGCCGCATGGTATTACCCCGACCCTTCCGGCATGGCGGCACGCATCAAGGATCATGTCGCCTTCTGGCACGGTGTGAAGGTGGAAGAGTAGCCGATGGATCTTCAGCAACCCCATGCAGGCATATCAGACCAGTCTCAGACAATGGGGCACCGCCTCGGCGCAGCACGCGCGCGAACGGAATCTCTGTGCGCCCCGCTGGAGATCGAGGATTATGTCATCCAGGCGAGCGACTCGGTCAGTCCGCCCAAATGGCATCTTGCGCATACCACCTGGTTTTTCGAAACATTCATCCTGCTGCCCTTTGCGCCTGGCTATCGCGCCTTCGATGAGGCTTACGGGCACCTGTTCAATTCGTATTACGAAACGGCGGGAACCTTCTTCCCGAGGCCCCAGCGCGGCCTGTTGTCGCGTCCGACGGTGGCGCAGATCTACCGTTATCGCAGTCATGTCGATGAGGCGCTGCAAGCGCTGCTGAACAATCTGCCGCAACGATCCGCGCATGACATCCTCGCGCGGGTGGAGTTGGGCATCGAACACGAGAGCCAGCATCAGGAATTGCTGCTAATGGATGTGAAATACAATTTTTTTATTAATCCGCTCAAGCCTTCTTATTGCAACACCCAGTCCGCGCCGGAAGCTATCACGGCGATGGGTTGGCAGGTGTTCACCGGAGGGATCGTCGAGATCGGCCATGGCGGTGCGGGGTTTTCTTTCGACAATGAACGCCCCAGACACCAGACCCTGTTGCGAGATTTCCGGCTGGCCAATCGTTTGGTGAGCAACCATGAATATCTGGCTTTCATCTCCGACGACGGTTATCAACGCCCCGAGCTGTGGCTATCCGACGGCTGGCACACGATTAATACCCAACACTGGCAAGCGCCATTATATTGGCACCGGGAAGGCAGCGACTGGCAACAATTCACGCTGTCCGGCATGCAACCGCTGAACCTCCAGGAACCGGTCGCACATTTGAGCTATTTCGAGGCGGATGCCTATGCACGCTGGGCGGGAAAGCGACTGTCGACCGAGGCGGAATGGGAACATGTCGCCGCAAGCTTGCCGATAAGCGGCAATTTTCTCGGATCCGGAAACCTGCATCCGCAAGCTGCCCGTCAGTCCGGCCTCACCCAACTGTATGGCGACCTGTGGGAATGGACGCAAAGCGCCTATTCTTCCTATCCGGGATTTCGCCCCCTGCCCGGCACACTGGGGGAATACAACGGCAAATTCATGAGTGGCCAGATGGTATTGCGCGGAGGGTGCTGCGTCACGGCACAGGAACACGTGCGCGCCAGTTACCGTAATTTTTTCCGGCCAGCGGATCGATGGATGTTTTCCGGCCTGCGCCTTGCGGAGGATGCGTGATGAGAAACGAATCTCCAGTGTTGCAAGTCGATTTGGACAACGATGAATTCGATACCACCGTGCGCAATAGCCTGCGCCGGCGACCAAAAACTATTCCGCCCAAGTTTTTTTACGACGCGCGCGGGTCGGAGCTGTTCGATCTGATCTGCACCACACCGGAGTATTACCCGACACGCACCGAAACAGGCATCCTGGATGAGTTCGGTGCGGAAATGGCTGGTCATCTCGGCACCTCCTGTGTCCTGATCGAGCTCGGCAGCGGCAGCGCCACCAAGACGCCGCTGTTGCTCCGGCACCTGGCCGACGATGCCGCGTATGTGCCAATCGATATCTGCGAACCGCACCTGCTGCAAAGCACACAGCGCCTTGGCATGCTATTTCCCCAAATGCGCATGCATCCATTGTGTGCCGACTACACCCGCTTGCCTGCCGTGAAACTCGATGGTTATGCGGGCCGCAGGCACGTGATCTTCTTTCCCGGATCGTCCATCGGCAATTGCACCCCGGCCGAGGTCGTGCAATTATTGCAGCATGCCGCACAGCTGGCCGGTCCCAACGGCGCGATGCTGATCGGCGTGGACAGCAAGAAGTCGCCCGCCGTGCTGAATGCCGCCTACAACGATGCCGCCGGCCATACCGCGGCATTCAACCTGAATCTGCTGGCGCGCATGCAGCGCGAACTGGGTGCTCAACTCGACCTGGATGGCTTTGCACACCGCGCTTTCTACAATGGGGGACCGGGGCGGATAGAGATGCACCTGGTCAGCCGGAGAAAACAAGTCATTCGACTGGGCGACGAAACCTTCCACTTCGAAGATGGCGAAACGATACACACCGAAAACTCGTACAAATATACCGCGCATGAGTTTCAGCAGCTGGCCTGGTCAGCGGGCTGGTATCCGAAGAAGCTGTGGTCCGACCGCGCGGGATTGTTCAACGTGCATTATTTGAGCCTGTCTGCCAACGAAGCCAAACACCCGCCCCGGCAAGGTCGCTGATACCGCTTTTAGTTTCGTAACCTTTCGGCTCCCGCAATTTTTTCCAGTGCCCCGGCAATCACACTGCGCGGCGCGGCGATATTCATGCGCATGAAACCGCTGCCCTGTTCACCAAAAATGATCCCGGGACTCAGACCCACGCCTGCCTGCCGGACAAAGAACTGCTTGAGTTGCTCGTCGTTCAACCCCATCGCGCGGCAGTCCAGCCACAGCAGAAAAGTGCCTTCCGCTGCGGTCAGTTTTATCAGCGGCAAATGCTGTTGTAAATACTTGCGCACAAACCGGTAGTTTGCTTCGATATAGTCGAGCAGGTCATCCAGCCACCGGGCACCGTTTCGATACGCCGCCTCGAATGCCACGATGCTGAACGGGTTTGCCGCGCCGGCATGCAGCATGCCGAACGCCTTTGCTATCGCCGCACGGTCTTTTTCATCCGGTACGATCAGGGCGGACAGGCCGAGCCCGGGAATATTGAAAGTCTTGCTGGGCGCAACGGCGGTGATGATCTTCACCGTGCCATTGCCCAACCCGGCCAATGGAGTGTGCTGCCCGCCGGGATAGATCAGGTCTGCATGGATCTCGTCCGACACAACCGTGACATCGTAGCGCGCGCAGATTTCGAGCAGCGCCTGCAACTCATCCTCCTGCCACACCCTGCCGACCGGATTGTGCGGGGAACACAGCAGCAACAGCCGCGCGCCTTCAGCCGCACAGCGCTCGAAATGTTCCAGGTCGAAGCGATAACGGCCATCCTCGAACTCGAGCGGATTAAGCCGCAATCTGCGCCCGACACTTTTCGCCGCGCCAAAAAATGGCGCATACACCGGCGGCTGGACAACCACGATATCGTCGGGCTGACTCAATGCCATGATGGCTGCGTGCACGGAAGGAACCACGCCGGGACACATCACGATCCACTCGCGCTCCACCTTCCAGCCATGGCGTTTTTGCTGCCAGGCTATCAGCGATTCGTACAGCGATTCCGGATAGACGGTGTAACCATAGATCGGATGCGCAGCCCTCTCCACAAGCGCATCACGCACCGCCGCGGGAACGGCGAAATCCATATCTGCCACCCATAGCGGCACTACATCTTCGGTTCCGAAAATCTCCATCCGCCCGTCGTGCTTGAAGCTGGATGTGCCGCTGCGCGGGATGATTTTGTCGAATTCACTGCTCATTTAAACCCCCATGCTCAATCAGGCTTGTCGGGTTGGCAGACCACCAGCAGCTTCAACCCATTTCGGTTGGTCGCGATTACGAAAAACATCAGCCAAATTTATTTTGAACTGATGACCCCTGAGTGCACCAGTAAATCATTATCAGCCACCCGACAAGCGGTATAAACCCGACGAGCTGCCACCACCCGCTACGATTTATGTCGTGCAATCTGCGCGATGTGACGGCAAGATTGGGCAACAAGGTAGCCAGCGCGGCGAGTGCCCCGACAGTCTGGCCAATCAAATGTGCTGCGAAGGAAATAAGCGCGATAAAAAGAATCCACCACCAAAACTCCGATCGGGAAGCCCGACCATTGAATTCGGCGTACTTTCTGAAGCAGGTTTGAATCGATTCAATGAAAGTCATTTTATGTCCTCGCTAAAAAGTGCAGATCGAATTACTAATGGTTCCCGGTCCCAGTAAATGGGATTGACTAATACGATTTAACGGTACCTGATAATTGCCAGGCAAACCGGCCGGCACTAATTACAATTGAAAGACCTGCATCTTTCTGACTGTTGCTGCATGATGGTTCGGGCGGAAAGGTATGTCTCTGCAGTCACACCACCGGCAACCGTGGACGGTATCAGACCGTCATAACGATCTCCAACCTACCACCATTTCTTGATTTTGAAGATGGCTGCAAGCGCAGCAGCCAGCAACAGCATGCCGAAGATCGCCAAGGTGAATCCGTTGGGATATTTCAGCACCTCCATATTGGTGAAATTCATGCCGAATATCCCTGCGATAACGCCAATCGGGGTCAGGATCACCGTGATCACGGCAAGAAAAGTCAATACCTGGTTCAGGCGCTGACTGAGCAGCGACTGCACCGCCTGCATCAGGCTCAGCACGTGTTCGGCCCTTGACTCGGCTATAACCGATGCGCGCTGCATATGTTCGTGCGCATCGATCAGGCGCAGGTTTTCGCGATAGCTGCTGTCTTCCCCGAGCTTCTCGATCGCGAGTGCATTGGTTCTGGCGTATCGCGCCAGCAGGGCAAACTCCTTGCGCATCAGCAGCAGTCTACCCAGGTCCGCATTGCCGGCATCGGCCAGGCATTCGTCCTCGAATTCGTCCATTTCCTCGCGCAACGCATAGACGCGCCGCAAAAGATAGTCGACCAGCAGATGAATGATTTTGCACACGCACTCTACAATAGTCAGACCGGCCAGATCATGATTCGAAAAATGGTGATAGCGTTCACCGGGCCAGATCAGCGCGCACATTTTCTGGTCTGCGAGTATCGAGACACTGGTGGCTTCGCTGGTTTCATCTTCTCCTGCGCCCTTAACCGGAAAACGCAAAATGATATGCAACGCCCCGTTTTTGAGCCGGGTGAACTGGGGCGGATGGGACGGATTGAGTATGTCCTTGATATGCAACTCATCCAGCGAGAATCTTTTACCCAGCGCTTCGAGCAACTTGCCTTGGGGGCTGGCCAGGCGGAGCAAAGTCTGGTCTTCTCGCAATGCCTGCTCCCAGCCGATATCGCGCATATCGGCAAGGAAGTGGCAACGCACTGGTTCCCGGTTTGCGATGATTTCATGGTCGGACTGCATAACCTCTCCTTTTACCAGACCGGCATCAATACTTGGCGAGCCTGCAACTTCCCCAAACCCCAGCCTGCGCCGAATCCGGTCACATCGCTCGCCACACTACCCAGCACGCTGCTTCAGCACGGCAGCCAGCAATTCGCGATGCGGCGCATCGCGCGGCAGGGTCTTGTTTTTGGCATCAACACCAGCAAGTGTGCTGCGTTCAGGGTCTTGGGCACAGCAGTAGAAGCGGACAGTTGTGCTAGCATTACGTCCTCGTAAAGTCATTCATCAATGCCGCAATTATACGGGCATTCAACACCAGAAATTATGCGCGCCTATTTAGACCTGATGCAGCACGTGCTCGATCACGGCACAAAAAAATCCGACCGCACTGGCACCGGCACGACCAGCGTGTTCGGCTACCAGATGCGCTTCAACCTTGCGGAGGGCTTTCCGCTGGTGACAACCAAGAAGTGCCACATGAAATCGATCATCCACGAACTGCTGTGGTTCCTGCAGGGCGATACCAACATCAAGTACCTCAGGGGCAACGGGGTCAAAATCTGGGACGAGTGGGCCGACGAAAATGGCAACCTCGGTCCGGTGTACGGCAAACAATGGCGCTCATGGGCGACCGTGGATGGCCGGGTGGTGGACCAGATTTCCGAAGTCATCGCTCAAATCAAAATGAATCCCGATTCGCGCAGATTGATCGTGTCGGCGTGGAACGTGGGCGAACTCAACCAGATGGCGCTGGCACCCTGCCATGCATTCTTCCAGTTTTACGTGGCCGGCGGAAAGTTGTCCTGCCAGCTTTACCAGCGCAGCGCCGACATTTTTCTCGGCGTGCCGTTCAACATCGCGAGCTACTCGCTGCTGACGCTGATGGTGGCGCAGGTGTGCGGCCTCAAGCCGGGGGATTTTGTGCACACCTTTGGCGATGCGCACCTGTATTCCAACCACATGGAACAGACCACCTTGCAGTTGTCGCGCCAGCCGCGGCCGCTGCCGACGATGAAGATCAATCCCGAAGTGAATGACATCTTCGCTTTCAAATACGAGGACTTCACACTGGAAGGTTACGATCCGCATCCCGCCATCAAGGCACCCGTCGCTATATGAAGCCAAAATTGGTTGTTATCGCGGCGGTAGGCCTCTGGAATGACAAAATGGTTATTGGGGAAAATAATCACCTACCATGGCATTTACCTAGAGACCTGCGTTTTTTTAGAACGGTCACAGAAAATGCGACAGTAATTATGGGAAGGAAAACCTACGAATCCATTGGTAAAAGGACACTTCCACGTCGACGCAATATCGTTGTTACACGCCAAGAAAACTATATTGTCCCCGGCGGGGAAGCAGCGAATTCATTGGAAGAAGCCATTGAAATGGCAAGAGATGAGCGTTATGTTTTTGTTATTGGAGGTGGTGAATTGTATAGGCAAGCCGTCCCTATTGCAGATCACTTACTTCTCACTCAGATAAGCCATCGCAGCCAAAATATCCCCTTATTTCCAGTTTTTCGGGGTGACATATATTTTCCAGAAATTTCAGAGTCGCAATGGAAATGCGTGAAGCATAGTCGATGGTTTAAGGCCACTTCTGCACGTACCAATGTGCAGCTATCAAAGGACCTTCCACTTTCGTTGTATTTCCGTTTTCTGCGTTTTGATAAGATAGTAAATGATAAGTTGTCATCAACTCCTCCAAAATTATTTTTTCGAACTGGTAAGCTCCTAAATAGTCCCAAAAGTACTACAAAGGGAAAAACTGAGAGCACGATCGATAGTGTGCAAAAGCAACTCCCCCTTTAATTGCATAACTTTATCCCTCAAACTTGTAAATTTATGATGGCGAACTCGCTGCAGTCGGCGATCGCAGCCTGCAACAATGACCCGGAGATATTCGTTATTGGCGGGGCCGAGCTTTACCTTCAGGCGATAGCGCTCGCCGACCGGATCTACCTGACCGAAATCGACGCAGACATCCACGGCGATGCGCATTTCCCCGAATTCAAGCGGAGCGAATGGCTAGAATTATCCCGCGAAACGCACAGCCAGCTGGAACCGCAGCCTTTGCAATACCGATTCATTGTCTATCATCGCAAAGGCGGTTGAAGGCAATAGATTCAAGCCTTGATTCGCCCAATATCCGGTTAGTCATTTGAACCCGACGTCCCTGAACTTTCCGGGATTTGCTGAACAGAGGGGATTTCCGAAGAATGCGGCATCTCCATTGGGGCTGCGTATTCCGGGGATCTCAGGTCCAGATAGTTATCGCGCGAATCATGGATTGAAGGACCGGATTCGGACGAATGGCCGTTTTGTTCCCGCGATGATCCCTCGATCTTCCTGTCAGCCCGGTCTTCTCCCGATTTTCCATGATCAGACTGCTCATTCTTGCCCCGCAACGAAGAATCGGCCTTGTTGAATTCCGGAATTGCATTCAACAGCGTCGGCAACGCTTCCATATTCGCGGCAAGGCCCACCTGATTGGGGTGAATATCGATCTCCCCCTTGTCGGTTCTGATGAATGTGATGCCCTGGATCACCTGGTCGTAGGTTCCCGATGGATAACCCCCGCTGTTTCCCGGCAGGATGACAGTCGCCACATGGTCCGTTCCCCGAACCCCTATGGTTGCGTTTGGCGTCCTGATCAAATCGAATTGCGGATGCAGTTTTCCAAGCTTCCCGGTGACAAAGCGGGATGCGCCCTTGAGCAGCGAAATCAGGCTGGCATCGGTGTCCGTTCCGTTGTACGCATACTTTTCGATCTTGAGTTGCGTCTGCGGGCGGATTGCGATCATTCCGTCGTCCACCATCCTGATTTGCGCCATGCCGGATTGGGCCGTCACGATTGTTTCACCCACACAGACCGGGTCACCCTTGGCCAGCACCCTGGAACGCCCGTTGCTTTGCGCCTCGACAGGACCATGGCTGAACATCACCTTACCGGCCACTTTCAGTCCGGGCAACTCGCTGCCTGTTCCGCCCATGCCGGTACCTTTTGCAATCATTCCGGTGCCGCCCATGCCGGTGCCGCCGATACCCGAATCCGATGCGGTATAGGTACAACCGCCCGTAGCGGCCCATGCACTGGATGTCAGCAGAGCGCTGGAAAACAGTATCGCCTGTAGATAGGTATTTGGATTAGATTTCATCTGAAGTCTCCGCTGAACTGTAATGATATACGCCGAAATTCGCGCGATACACGGCATCCGGCTTTTGCTGGTCGCGCTGTTGCAACTCGGCCGCACGCTTGTTGACGGCATGCAGTGATCTCATGCCAACGATACGGGTATATTCCGCCAAGTCCCTGATCGAATCTGCACTCAGCTTGTCGTAGAAGACACAGCGCTCCAGAAAGGGCGGTTTACTGCCTGCCAGATTATGGACTGTCGCCGCCAGGTGGTCATGAATATTCTGCCCAAAATAATATATCTTCTCCGCCATATCCTGCGGCTGTACGAACGCGTCGGCGCTCAGATGCACCCGGTCGTCGCTGTCCAGCGTGACGATGCCCTGCCGCAGCCATTCGTCCAGCACCACGCGCGCACGAATATCCTTGCTGATCGACTGTACCAGTTCATCAAATGAGTGCCCCTCGCCCTTGCTGGCCAGACGCGGCAACGGAACGGGCATTCCCTGCTTGTCCAGATACTCGGGGTGCCCGCTCCAGATGGTCAGCAGCAGGGCACTCATCGATGCCTGCACGGGCAGATCGATCTCTGTCACGATTTCGTTACGCAAACGGTTGACCTCGCGACGGTGTATCCCGGTCAGCAGGCTGATGCGGCTGTCGGTCTGGGGTTTGGCGTCCAGCTTGAACTCAGCATCGGCCACCTTTACATAGGCCGATTTGACCAACTCGCAGAAAATCGTGAAAGAAACACCATGCAATAGCAGCAGCCGAACCAACGGACGCAACAGATACCTAATCGCCACAAAAACAGGCGACTGCGGCACGTTGCCGAATGTATCTTGGTTATTCATGGCTGTCCTTTCAATATTCCACTGTAGAAGAAGCATATCACAAAAAAACATTTGACGTGTGCAATTTTTACACGTAATGTTCGTTTCGTGTGCAATGTACACACGACTACTAAGGCAGGAAATTGCCATAACATGTCGTAGAACCTGCCTTCAATCGTCCCGGGTTCGATTTTTTGTTATTCATTTTATATAAGGAGTCAATCATGTTGAATCAAAAAAATGCTGCCAAGTTGATCGTCACACTGTTTCTGATGGGAGGTTTATCGCTTGCGTTTGCTGCAACGCCTGATACTTCGCCGGACACAACAAACGCTACCGCCCCTGTCGTTCCTGGAGCTGCGGGAGGTACGGGGGTTGAAACGCCCGAAGCTGCGGAAGCTCCTGAAGCTGCGGAGGCTCCCGAGGCTCCTGAAGTGGCCGAGGCTCCTGAAGTGGCCGAGGTGCCTGATGTTGCGGAGGTGCCTGATGTTGCGGAGGTGCCTGATGTCGCCGAGGTTCCTGATGTTGCCGAAGTGCATGCTCCCGAGACACATTAAATTGAGACATAAGGATACATTATGAAATACGCCATACTTGCAGCAAGCCTCTTTGCCTCCTTCGCCACTGCCACAGCTCAAACCGCGCATGCCGCAGAGGGTGGAAAATTCAGCCTGGAAACGGGCATGGACTACAACACCGGCAAGTATGGCGGCACCCAATCAACCGATATGCTGTACATACCCGTCACCGGAAAGTATCAGTATCAATCGTGGACGCTTAAACTGACTGTCCCCTATCTTCGAATTTCCGGACCGATTAACGTGATTAACGGCATTGGAGTGGTGTCCAAACTTGCCAACGCGCCCAGCACGACCCGGTCGGGTTTGGGCGATGTGATCGCCAGCGCAACCCATCCCGCTTATTACGATGCTGCCACCGGCTTGCTGGTCAACCTGACCGGGAAAGTCAAGTTCGGAACGGCCGACAGCGCCCAAGGCCTCGGAACCGGAATGAACGATTACATGTTCCAATCGGATATTTATCAAATAACCGGTGACCTGACCAAGTTCGGCACAATAGGTTACAAGATATACGGCAGTCCGGCCGGATATACGCTGAACAATATTTTGTATGGTTCGCTGGGCGCCAGTTACAAGCTTGACCGGGATACCTATGGCGGCGCGATGCTCAGACTGGGCCAGGCATCCACTACCACGGGATCATCGCGGATGGAGGCGATTTTCTTCGTCAGCCGCAATCTCGACAAAACCTGGAAAGCACAGGGCTATCTCTTAAAGGGCTTTACCAACAGCGTTCCCGACTTTGGTGCCGGCGCCACGATCGCCTATCAGTTCTGATTCCGGCAACCGGCAGCCCATCCCGGGCTGCCTGCATCATCATCCTGCCATAGCTCAAAATATCCGGTAACCAGTTGTCAAATCACACTACCTGCTATATATGATGATAATGTCCCGTATTGAGTTACCGGGGGCGCATTCACGATCAACCGTTATGTGGTGCGACAACAACTGCGGTATATGCGGACGTTAGTCAAACAACCCTGAATCCAGGGCAAGATCATTGGAAATCCCATCGGTAACCCACATAAAAATCCTTGCGCCTTGTTGTAGAATCCTGAGCCGCACTCGTCACATGAGTTTGTTCAATGCCCACCTCGCCCTCCAGATTGACCGAATTGTTAAGGCGGTAATTGAATCTCAGACTGGGCCGAATCTGCGTCTGATGTGTGCCGGTATTGGTTGCCTGGCTATACAGCAGCAGCATCGTATCAACGCGCCAGTTTTGCGGCAGTGGTTCAACCTGGGTAAATAACAGGGACTGCCCGCTGTAGGAACTGGCGGTTGAATAGGCTGCGTTAACCAGTCCAAAATCGCCTTGCCGGAACACGCCATTGACGGTTGCCTGAACGGAATATGAATAGGTGTTCCCGGATCCCACCATTCCCGGCTGACCGGTGCTGGTTCCGCCGGTACTGGACATGTTGCTGACGCGAAAATCGCCTCCATAACGAATGCGCTCGGAATAAGGGCGGCTCACGCCAAACGCGAACGTGTTGGATATCGGACTAAATGCAGCCGCATCAGCTATGATGGTGTTCATCGCGACGCCAGACTGGAGCAATTCCGCAACGGACTGAATTGGTTGGCCGATCAGTGCATTGCTCAACTGCAACGGCGGAGATCGGCGATGATCCACAAGCACGTTGTAATTGGTGCTCACGCCGGTGGTCCAGTTACCCTGAAACATGCCAAGATCGACTTTCTTGAACAGGGTGTCGTATTCAAACAGCCCCATGAAGTTGCGCCCCGCTTCAAAATAATGCCCCTCTGCGCCGATCGCCCGTCGTTCCACGATCCCGGAAACCCGCTGCTGTATGAAATAACCGGTGCTGCTCCACATCTCGGGCCTTGGGCTTAGATCGACGCTCAAACCGGCAAAGTCCTTGTTGCTGGAAGTGCTGAGGCCACCGTTGCTATATTCCACCGGTTTACCAAGGACAGCATTTACCCGCCATGTCGGATCGAAGCGATACCCTCCCCATGCACCGTCGAATTGGCCGGGCGCACCCGCGCCGAGGCCGTTTTGACGGCCGACACGGAACGCATAACTGTGGTCGCGCGCATTTTGCTCGATATAGGCCGCATCAAAACGGTTGCCGCTCACCTGTCCCGGTAAAAAATTCTTGTTGTAACTGTCGCGGAACACCAAGCGGGTATCTGCAGTCTCGCTGCGTTTGTGTCCCATCATGTCCAGCGTGGAGAACAATTGTGACTGGTCCTGGAGCGTCAAGGACGATGTTGTTGTAGTCGCGCCGGTGACGGCAATCGAATCGGTATTGGAAATACCCTTGTAATAATATTGGGAAAGACCGCCGGTTACCTGCATTTTTTCCTCAGCCACCGTGGGCCTGTTCGCCACCTGCTCCTGCACGGGTGCCAACCTCACCTTGTTGACTGCCGGTAACTTGGCCATCCGCAGCTTGACCTTGTCCACATCTCTGGCATGCGGATAAAGTTCGATGTATGTCTGGTACTCCACGCGCGCCTTGTCATATTCGCCGTTCATTTCCCGCGCTTCGCCGATCAATTCCTGGGCAGCCTGGGATTGCTTGTTGGGAGCAAGATTCAGCAACTTGTTCAACCGCTCGATCGCGATATCGGGACGGTCATTCTGGAGTGCATAGCGCGCGCTGCCGATCAATTGCTGTGCCTCCAGCTCGATTGCCGCAACCGGGAGCGGCGCCGGCAATGGCTTGGAGGTGGGCTCGGGCTGAATTGGTTGGGCCGGCGCCGCTTGCTCAGCCTGTCGGGATGCGGCCAGTTGCGGAACAGACGGGACTACGCTTGGAACGACTGCCGAAGGCGCGATCGCTGGTTTTGCCGCCACAATACTTGCTGCAGCGGCCGGAGCAGGACTACTTTTCGGTTTGAGCGCAGGCGTGAAAATGCTGATGCTGCGTGCATCCTTGCCGAGACGCATATGATAATCAACACGCTTGCCGAAACTGATGGAGAGCGACGAATCGATTTCGGGATAGGTAACAGTAAATTGCGGGGCAATGTCCGAAGGCCGGGATTTTATTCTATCAGGGACCAGGCGGGGATCCAGCGGACTGATTCCGAGCAGATTGAAATAAATCCTCACATCACCGTTACTTAGTGCTGCCTGCCGCAAATACTGAATCTGGGTAATAAAGACAATGCGGATCTCTGCTTCATTGCCAGCTTCCCTGATCTCGATGTGATCAATGATCCCGGCATTGGCCGACCTCATCGCAGCACCCATTATCAGCAGGGTGAGTAACGACATTATCACTGAGCGGGCCAGATGCTGGCTGGCTAAAAAATAGTTGCTGACTTTCAATATCTGCTCCAAATTACTTTTCAAGCCATAACCTCAATGCCGGACAGAACACTGACGCTACATATTGGGCTCGTATAAAAGGCCTGAAAACTTTCCGAAACTGGCTGATGCGCAATTGCTGCGCAGCAAGACCGTCATTGGAAATTGACCGGATATTGCAGTTGATCAGCGGTATCCGGTCAATTTGGTATTAACCACCCCAATTCGTATAGGAGCTTCCCGTATTACCCAATGGCCTGTGACAGCCGGAACTGGAGCAGTCTTTCGACGCAGAAGTCCCGTTATGGGACTTTGTTTGCATGTTGGTGGCCGACCATTGGTTGGGTGAACGATGGCAGGTATAGCAAGCGCCGCCGCCGGTGGTTCCGTTATGCATGGTCGTTGACGACGCCGTACCGGTCATGAAAGAAGTAAACACCGACGTGCTGTGGCAGAACTCGCATTGCATGCCCGCGCCACCGATCAGGGTGGTCGCATAAGGGATATGTGTGGCTGACTTCGACACTGGCGTAACTCCGGCAAATACCTGACCGTTATGGCACAGCGTGCAATTATTGACGATGCCGGTGTGCTTCATCAGCGTTCCCGAGAAGGTGATGAAATTGCTGGTCGAGTGGCAGGTCTCGCATGACATGCTGGTCGGCAAATGGTTGGACGGCTTTGCCATCGGCGAGATACCGGCAAAGGTCTGACCGTTGTGGCAATTGGTGCAACCGCTGACGATGCCGGTGTGGTTCATTTTTCCGCCGGCGAATCCGCCGGGCGTCGGCGGGGTCGTAACAGGAGCGGTATGGCAAGTCTCGCAGGCCGCAGCGGTCGGCAGGTGGTTAACCGGCTTGGACACCGGCGTTACCCCGGCAAACACCTGGCCGTTATGGCAAGTTGCACAGCCGCTGACGATACCCGTGTGGTTCATTACTCCCGGGTAATAGCTTGCGCCGTTATGGCAGAGCGAACACGCCGCGGTAGTCGGCAAGTGATTGGCCGGCTTGGTCCCACCCGTTGCAATTGCAAAGCTCGTCGTCGAACTGTGGCAGCTTTCGCATGGCGTGTTGCCGGCTGCCGTGTGGGTTGGGGAGATGGTCTGCGGCTTCGGTGTCACCCCGTAAAACGCGATACCAACGTTATTGAAACCATGACAGGTCGCGCAACCGCTGACGATGCCCGTGTGTTTCATCGGCGCGTTTGGCCCAAATCCACCCGGATTCGTATTGGCCGTGGAATGGCATGTCTCACACGACATGCTCGTTGGCAAGTGTGGCGGTGAGCCAGCCGGCTTCGACACTGGCGTCACCCCGTAATAGCTCTGTCCGTTATGGCAACTTGCACAACCACTGACGATGCCCGTGTGATTCATGCCCGTTCCTGAAAACGATGTGAAGTTGGAATTGGAGTGGCATGACTCGCAGGGCATGCTGGTGGGCACATGATTCACCGGCTTGGATTTCGGCGCAACCCCGGTAAATACCTGTCCGTTGTGGCAACTTGCGCAACCGCCGACAATGCCCGTATGCACCATCACGCCGGAGTTCGGTCCGTATCCGGCACTATGGCAAGTCGAGCATACCATTGTCGTCGGCATGTGCCCGATCGGTGGGGTGGTCAGGTTGGCCATCAGGAATGTGGTCGTCGACGTATGGCAGGCCGAACAATCCGAGCTGGTCGACATGTGCGTGGTGGGCGCATCACTTTTTTGTTTGGGTGTGACGCCCACGGCAAAGGTTTGCCCGTTGTGGCACTGCGTGCAGTTGCCGACGATGCCGGCGTGGTTCATCATCGACGGCGAGTTGGCGGGCGCGGGCGGAATCAAAAATCCACCCGGACTGGTACGGGTCGGCGAATGGCAGAGTTCACATGGCATGCTGGTCGGCACGTGGCCCGATGGTATGGACTTGGGTGTGACGCCGACAAAGGCCTGTCCAATGTGGCAGCTCGCGCATCCGGTGACGATGCCGGTGTGATTCATCACCCCCGGAACAAAGTTGGCCTGGTTATGGCACAGCGAACAGGCTTGCTGGGTCGGCAGGTGATTCGGCGGCATCAAGCCGCCCGATGCGAGCTGTTTCCAGTTTGCGGTCATGTGGCAGCTGTCGCATGACGCGCTCGTGGCAATATGCCCGCTCGGCTTGCCTGTTGCACCCCCCCCATTGCCGTTGTGGCAGTTCTGGCAGGAACCCGGCGCCACGCCGAGGTGGTCGAACGGTTTCACGGGCGACCAGGCTCTGGTCTGGTGACACCGATCGCACTTGTCGAAGGTGGGAATATGCGTCGTGTTCTTGAATACCGCGCCCATGTGGTTGCCTGCCACGTGGCAGCTTGCGCACTCGTGCGGCGTTCCCCTGAACACGCCGTCAACGTGGCAGGAAGCGCAGCGGGCCTGGATATGCGCACCGGTCAAGGGAAACCCGGTTTGGCTGTGATCAAACTTGATCAAGGCAGGATTTGGCGTGGCGGCGGTTGCAAGGTGCATCATGATCAGCAGCGGGAACAGGAATATCAGCGCGATTCCCAAGGGTGAACGCAGAAAATCAAAAAGCCCCTTTACGCTTGCGCCACCAGTTTGGTCTTTCATATCCTGCTCCCTGTGCATCAAACGGCAACGCCGTCCTGCCTTTCAATCAATGTTTCGAATTCGCGTTCATCACGCCTTTGCAGACAAATATGCTCGGTCTGGATGGGAAATGTAACAGAACGTTACATGTGTGCAAATATCCCACCGACGAATTGAAAGCTGTCCGGATAAAAGGCATAAATTTGCCGACGAACGGTTTTGAAATCCGGACAAACGGAAACTATGTGGCCAACTATCCGTATTTGAAATACTGGAGAATCGAGAAAAGATAAACCGACCTCAAGGACAGAGGTATATTGTGATTATGTAACTGAATATTGTTACAGTTTTAAAACGGCGGTGGTAATGGAATAGGGCTGAGAGCCTGTCGCACCCTGCGTTACTGTCGGAGTAGATAATGTGCCCCCCGCTCCAATATTGAATTGCGAAATGTTGTCGCTACCCTTATTCGCCACATAGACGAATTTACCCAAAGAATCGATGGCAACAGATTGTGGAGCAGTTCCTCCAGTAGGATTAATGGGGTTCATGTTGTCTAACAACCCGGAGGCATTAATAGTAAAAGGATAAATGCCAGTTCCATTCGCCACATAGGCGTGTGTTCCCGAAGGATCGATGGCCATGGAAGTTGGAAGCGTAAGTGCACTACCCAAACCGGATGATGTGGAGGATGTTAATGCACCTGAAGTGATACTGAATTGTGTAATGGAAGCATTAGGAGTCGCCAAGTAATTTGTCACATAGGCAAAATTTCCTGAAGGATCTATCGTAATGCTACTCGGTGTTGTTCCTGCGGCAACCGTAGCCGTTCCCATCGGCGTCAACGCCCCACTCGGACCTATGATGAATTGCGAGACGGAATTGTCGCTTTGGTTGACCACATAAACGTACGCCCCTGAGGGACCAACAGTAATCGAAATTGGCCATATACCTTGCGTGCAAGTTGTAGCTGGGTAACAAGGCGTAACGGTTGGTGGCGCCATCGGTGTCAACGCGCCAGTAACCGGATCAACGTTGAATTGCGAAATATCATTGCTGTAGCTATTTGCCGCATATGCGTATTTCCCGCTTGGGTGGATGGCAATAGATATTGGCCCAGAGCCTGACTGAACTGTTGCCGCTGGTGTCATCGGTACCAGAACGCCTCCCGGGCCTATGTTGAATTGCGAAATTACGTAGTCCCCATTGTTAGCAACATAGGCGTGCTTGCCGGCCTGATCAACGATGATTGATGTTGGATAGGATGAGGCATTGCCGGCGATTGAAACAACAGTTGCAGGTATCTTGGGCGTCAATGCACCGGTCGACGGGTTGATGGTGTATTGCGAGATGGTGCCGTCGCCATAATTCGCGACATAGGCGGATAGCACCGTGGTGGTTCCGGTGGTGGTTCCTGTTGTCGTACCGCCGCCGCCCCCGCAAGCCGAAATCAGCAATACACCGATGCTCAACGCGGCAAAACCAACCTGGATTGTGTTTGTGCGCATTGTAAATCCCCCTATAGCAATATTGTGGCTTTGCTTCCCTGCAATCTTGACGGCAAGTTGTTGCATCCCGCTTCCGTTTGCCGGTCTGGCTTGGCAATATGAAACGGGCGCACTTTAATGGCTAAGGCGGTGCGATTCAATAGCCGTTCATCGGAGTGTCGTTTTCCGATGAACGGCTTCAATATCGCTGCCCCTTGATTCCCGGACGGAGGATTTTCCACTTGGTGGTGAGGTGGCAGCGGTCGCATTGCTGGCCATATTCGCCCTGGTGGACGTCATCGTTGTCATGGCAGCCATCGCAGGTTTTCGCCAGGGTGATGCGGGCGGTCATCGGCAGCTTATGGCAGGCATAGCAGGTGATTGCCTTGTGCGCGCCATCCAGCTTGAAATGGGTGCGCGTGTCGTGATCGAAATCCCAGACCTTCCATGACCGCGGGTTGTGGCATGACGCACAATCCTTGCCCAGCCTGAGCTTGTGTATCTTGTCGTCATCCTTCTTGTGGCAGGAATAGCAATCGGAAGGGGTATTGCGGAACACCTCGGTGGTATGGCACTTCTTGCATTCCACCTTGATATGCAATCCGACCAGCGGAAAACGTGCGCGTCCATGGTCAAAAATTGCATCCTTCCAGTCCTTCTCGTTGTGGCAGGATTCGCAGCGCTTGCCCAGGCTACCCTTGTGCACATCTTTTTTCTGGTGGCAGGAGTAGCAATCCATGGGCAGTTTCGTGCCGCTGGCTTTCAGCGCAGGCGTGTGGCAGGCATCGCATTTGGTCGTGATGTGCTTGCCCTTCAGCGGAAATTTGGTGTCCCGGTCGTGATCGAATTTCGATTTTTTCCACTTCATCTCGTTGTGGCAGGTCTGGCACTGCGTGCCCAACCCGCCCTTGTGCACATCGTCCTTCTTGTGACAGCCGATGCACGCAGATGGCAAGGCGGGTTTCGAAAACAACGGCCGCACGTGGCAGGAAATGCACTTCACCGTCCTGTGTGAACCCAGCAGCCTGAATTTGGTCGCGATGTCATGGTCGAATGTGAGCAGTTTCCAGCCGCGTTCAGCGTGGCAGGTTTCGCATTTCTTGCCGTATCTTCCCTTGTGTTTGTCATCCTTTTTATGGCAGCCCAAGCATTCAAGCGGCGCATTCTTGTATGTGCCCTGGGTGAGATGGCACTTGCTGCATTTCACATCGGCGTGCTTACCCTTGAGGAGGAAACGGGTCTTTTCCAGGGAGTGGTCGAATTTCGCCTCTTTCCAGGAACGCTCGTTATGGCAGCTCTTGCAATCGGGACCGAGGCTGCCCTTGTGTTTGTCATCCTTGTGGTGGCAGCTATTGCAGGCGGTAGGCGCTTCGCGGTATTTTTTCTTTTCCTTGTGGCAATCCGAACACTTTACCTTTTCCTTGTTCTGGTGCGCGCCCAGCAACGGGAAATCGGTCTTGGTGTGGTCGAACCCGGCCTTGTCCAGAATAACAATCTTCGCATTCCGGCCCTTGTGTTCGGTATGGCAGGTATTGCAGGCCTGCTGCTTCATCCTGCCGTGAAACCCCTTGTGGTTTTCGAGGTCGGCTTTGATGTCCTTGTGGCAGTCCGCGCACAAGCCGCTCTGCGCTTCCTTGTGAAAACGCACATGGCAATTCGTGCATTCCGACTCGAGTTTGGCATGGCCGGCGATCACCTGACCCGGCATCAGCGCGGACTCGCCTGCACCATATGCTATACCTGTGGAAAACAATGCCAAAAAAAACAGGACTAGACGGAGCATGTCAGGTAACCCTCAGTACATGAAATTGGTGGCAATCACATGGACGATCCCGCTAACACCCAGTAGCCAGACAAAGGGCGAATGCAGGACGTGCCACAATCGGAACAATCGTTCAAAAGCCGAAAATTGTGCGGCACGTTGCACGGAGGTCAGATAGCGCTTCACATACATCATTGCTTCCTGAAGATGGTTATGCTGCTCCAGTTTGTCCCATCCCTGTGTCTTGGCCAAATGGGCGATTGCACGCCTCATTTCATTGCGGCTATGTCGTGTCAGCATGTACCGGCGCAAATCAAAAGTAATGAAACGCCAGAAGCGCGTGGCAAAACCGATGCGTGTTTCAAAAGCCAGGTCACGAAACTTTTGCAGCTTTGCATCAACAGCCGTTGCCGAAATGGCGAGCGTGATGACTCTGTCGGTACTTCTTTGATTCAAATCCACGGATTTCTGCAATTCATCCAGATTCAGCTTACGGCCGTATAGCCCTTGGTGTATCCGCTTGTAGATGAAACGCCCGATGATGCCGCTGGCCACCACCAGCAACATGGAATAAAGCGCGACACCTGCATTCAGGGATTTCACATGAAATGTCGTATGGAACAGGACCAGTACCGGTCCGCCGATTCCGAAGATCATGTGCATCATGAACCAGTATTTCAACGGGCCGAAGCGGCGGGCGAACTGCATATGCTTGCGCACCGGATAGAGCAGCATCAGCAACATCATCACACCGCCAACCAGACCGAGGTAGTAACCGAAACCTGAGCTCGGTTTGTAATCCAGTTGATTCTGTGCGGCCTTGAAGTAAACCCAGACCGCGAGCAGGGTCAAAACGGTGGCGGCAAACCAGATGACGCCTGCGCCGACACCCATACGGCGCTCTGCCTGACGGTTACCCCCAAATACCTTGACCTCTACAGGGTGATCCTCCCTGCGCCGATCTTTGCCTTTGGAATTCTGGCCCCCGCGCCGATCGATGACTTGGGGATTATTACCCGCGGCTGCTGCAGTGTTTTTATCGCTAGGAAACTCAGATGACATACCCGCTCACAAAAATGTAACCATTTGTAATTATCTTACGGCTCACTAAAATTAGCCAATTGTAATGCGCCTTGAATTGGCCTGGGAGCAACGTTAGACTGCGCGGAATGCAGCAAACTGATGATTCAAAAAGTTCACCTCTCCTTCGGGTAATGGGTTTCCGGTGTATCACAGGCGTACCAATTTCCTGTATTTTCCAAAATTCCAAGATGGCCCAAACAGGATATACGATGAAATTCACCTGTGCACAGACGGTTCAAAAACCATAATGAACGACCAAGCCTTTATCTATGTCCTTTATGTACTACCGCTGACTATCCCCCTGATCATCTTTCTGGCCAAACGCAAGCGGCGTGAAAAAGTTGCCGAAAAAACCTGGCAGGAGTCTGTGGAATCCGGTCTGACCGAGCCCCCATCTCTCCACCCGGTGATCGACCCCAACATATGCCTGGGTTCTGGAGGCTGCATCCTTGCCTGCCCCGAGCAGGCGATCGGCATGATCGACGGGAAAGGCGTGCTCATCAGCCCGGCACATTGCATCGGTCACGGTGCCTGCGCCACGTCCTGCCCCGTTGGCGCAATCAAGCTGGTTTTCGGCACCGAGAAACGCGGCGTGGATATTCCCCAGCTCAAACCCAACTTCGAAACCAATGTTCCGGGCATTTTCATTGCCGGTGAACTCGGGGGCATGGGCCTGATCAGAAAAGCCGCCGAACAGGGACGCCAGGCGATCGATTCCATCAGGAAACGGGGTACCGGCAATACGCCTGTTGATGTGGTCATCGTCGGAGCGGGTCCTGCGGGAATATCTGCGACGCTTGCCGCAAAGCAGCATGGCTTGCGCTACGTCACCATCGAGCAGGAAGAGACGTTCGGCGGCACAACTTTGCATTATCCGCGCGGCAAGATCGTCATGACCGCGCCCATGAAGCTTCCGATCTTCGGCAAGGTTAACATCCGGGAAACCACCAAGGAGATCCTGATGAAGCTCTGGGAGAGTGTGGTCGCCAAGACCGGCATCAAGATCAATTTCGGCGAGCGCATGGAAAAGATTGAACGCGAGGGCGACACGCTTCATGTGCTTACCGATCGCTATAGTTACCACACACGCAGCGTGCTGCTTTCCATCGGCAGGCGCGGCACGCCGCGCAAACTCGGGGTCCCGGGCGAAGACCAGGAGAAAGTGGTGTACCGACTGATCGATCCGGAACAATACCGGGGCAAGCGGGTGCTGGTGGTCGGCGGTGGGGATGCAGCCCTCGAAGCGGCGCTGGCGATTTGCCAGGAACCAGGCGCCAAGGTGACGCTGAGTTACCGCAGCAACGCATTCAGCCGCGTCAAACCGAAAAACCGGCAACTGACCGAGGAGGCTCGAACGTCAGGACGTTTGTCGGTATTGCTTGAATCGAATGTCAGGGAAATAAAGGCTGGCAGCGTGGTGATCGATCACCAGGGAAGCAAAATCGATCTGCCCAACGACGCGGTGATCGTCTGTGCCGGCGGGATACTGCCGACCCCGCTGCTAAAGGAAATCGGGATCGAAGTCGAAACGCGCCACGGCACCGGTGGTTTCGACCAGAATGCACTTGCCTCGAAACGCCCGCTATCCTGGTAGCTAAAACAACGGTGTTTCTTTCGAGCCGGGTGCGGATCAAGCCTGCCGCACACAGTCCACGCTATAGACGCGTTCTCCGCCTTCCTCCTTGTCCGATACCAGGCCGTGAATGTCGGTCTCGAAGCCGGGGAATTTCTTGTTGAAGTCGCGCGCGAACTTCAGGTAGTCGACGATCAGCTTGTTGAAACGTTCGCCCGGAATCAGCAGCGGGATGCCCGGCGGATAGGGAGTCAGCAACACCGCCGTGATACGCCCCTCAAGATCATCAATTGGCACGCGATCAATCTCATCGTGAGCCATTTTTGCAAACGCATCCGAGGGTTTCATCGCGGGCTGCATATCGGACAGGTACATCTCGGTCGTCATCTTCGCGACATTGTGTTTTTTGTAGGCATCGTGGATCTGCTGGCACAGGTCGTGAAGACCGACGCGCTCGTACTGCGGATACTTGGCCGCGAACTCGGGCAGGATGCGCCACATCGGCTGGTTCTTGTCGTAATCGTCCTTGAACTGCTGCAACGCGGTCAGCA